>Ga0268261_10000069_pt1 | contig 66217 bp, 57 predicted proteins | sample TergutNc150P1_FD_190353 | JGI IMG/M metagenome (GOLD analysis project Ga0268261, IMG submission 190353) | Nasutitermes corniger P1 segment gut microbial community from laboratory colony in Florida, USA - Nc150 P1 (SPAdes) (version 2) | ecosystem: Host-associated > Arthropoda: Insects >... | reverse complement strand
CGTGTTGCCATATTATACGCACTCCTATCCTATAAAAGTTCACGTATAATTTTGCCAAATCGAAAGCGCTTAAGGGAAGTGGATATTTTAGGTAATTAACTCGAAGGAATTTTACTCCTCAGGACTGAGGCGATCCTTAAAGATCTGAAGCTCCTTGAGTGAGAGAGTCGTACCTTACTGAAAAACAAAGTTTTCATGTAAAATCCCTTCACTCCATTGCCTGTTCATCCTCAGTCCGTTCCATCATAAATGCGAGAAATTTCTCTTGTCCTGCGTCATGCTCCAACCGCTCCTTTTCTGAAATCGCACTCAGAGTATGCCCAAAGTCAGAGATAGTAATCCATTCCTTGTGCGACCATCTCCTAATTTTTTATTATCCGCAACTTACTGACCGGAGAGGATATTTCGAAGCCTCCCGCAAAGAAGGTGGTTTCCACAGCGATGTAGGATTCCTCTTCTTTCAAATACCCCTCAAATAATTCTTGGACGCGTTGGATGGCTATGCCCGTATTTTGCGTGCAAGGCCAGTATAAAGGTGCAACCGACAGACTCATCGTCGGTTGCACCTTTAATAATCTATCAATCACACCCCCAGCCATCATTGTCCCGGTCATGGGCTGGCCTGAATGCCGGGTGTTCGGCTGGCAACCCGGTTGGGTACCATTCCCTGACCGCTGTGCAGTTTTGAAACCGCAGGGGGGCTTCCGGGATGAGTGGTACGCCCCTGAAATATTCCCGCCCGCTGTCTCTGATTTCCCCGCCATTGGGACCTACATCTCCGACTGCAAGCCCTTCCTCGACTTTTGGGGCTTCCTCAATTTCTAGGGATTCTTCTTCGATGGGCTCCGGGCGGCTGCCCCATAAAGTAGCATGTCCTTCGTCCAACATCAGTTGGTTCAGGGAAGTTTCCCCGTCTAGCCACACGTAACGGCGCAGCCTTCCGAATCGGTCCTCGTCCTCGCCGGAGGATTCCAGCCACACGGTATTTTCAAAGTAAGCCAGTGTGTTTAGCATAAATTCCGAAGCCTCTTCAAATCCTGCCTCGCCCCGTTCTGGGGTGTCGATGCCGATGAGCCGCACCCGATGGGTTTCGCCGTCTTGGGCAACCTCGAGGGTGTCGCCGTCGATGACCCGGGTGACCACTGCCAACTCCCAATTTTCAGGGATATTTTCGGACTTTTGCTGGGTTTCTTCGGTGATTGGAACGTCATCTTCTTTGATGCCCGCTTCGTCATTTTCTGGTTCAAAGGCTATTTCTTCATTAACGGCAGGCTCATAAACGATAGGATTCAAGTCAACAGGGTTCGCCGTCCCGCATGCCGTCAAAATCGCTAAAAGCCCGGTAAATAAGTATTTTCTCATGTGGTTTCACCCCAATTATAATCTATTGCCAATTGTTTTTCTGTCTGTAATGCAACGTCCCTTGATTGCACCATTTCCAAATTTACCGCCTCATTTTCACCTAATTTCATTATAACCTAGAATTAAAGAAATCTGATGTGAAGCAGGTGTTAAATTGTCGAAAACATCCGTTATATGTAGGATGCCTCGCCCCTCATTGGAAATTTTGTCGTTTTTTGCTACCTCTGTTTAAATCTTACCTTATGTCACATTGCATATTTTATATTGTTATTTTACGGCGATTTTGAAAATCTACATTCCGGTTATTCCTTTCCCTTTAACAGTAAATGACAGGTCCACCGTCATTTGCTTGTCAATTTAACCCCCGTTTACATTTCCCTCATATAATAATCCCATGAAGCAAATGAAACCTGCACGGTGCGTTTCCCATTTAAATTCTGTTTACATTGGGGGCGTACAATAGACTTATAAGCCATTCCAACCAAGTGAAGGGTTTTAGCATGGCTCCCGGCAGCTTCACCGTTGGGAACCACCAGATGAGGAGTGATTGTGATGACAGAAGTGCGTGAGGTTGCCATTGAGGTGAAAGGGCTTTTGAAAACGTTCAAGAACCAAGTTGCCGTCAATGACCTGGATTTGACCATTTACAAAGGGGAGGTGTTCGGGATTTTGGGGCCGAATGGCGCTGGGAAAACGACGATGGTGCGGATGATGGCCACGTTGCTCAAACAGGATGCGGGGACCATCCGGATTTTAGGTCAGGACACATTGAAAGATGCCGATGAGGTGCGGAAGTTGATTGGGCTGACCGGGCAATATGCCAGTGTGGACGAGGATTTGACCGCCCATGAGAACCTGATGATGTTTTGCCGATTGAATGGGCTTTCCAAAAAAGATGCCAAGGCCCGTACCACGGATTTATTGGAGGAATTTTCCCTGACCGATGCCGCCCATAAAAAAATGAAGAATTTCTCTGGTGGGATGCGCCGCCGCTTGGATTTGGCGGTGAGCCTGATTGCCCGCCCCGACATTATTTTCCTCGATGAGCCGACTACCGGCCTTGACCCCCGCACCCGTGGGCAGATGTGGGAGACGATCCGCAAGCTGGTTGAGGCAGGTTCCACGATTTTGCTGACCACCCAGTACCTTGACGAAGCTGACCAGCTGGCCGACCGCATTGCCGTCATTGACCGAGGCAGCCTGGTCGCCCTTGGCACCCCCGACGAGCTGAAAAACCTGATTGGAAATACCGAACTGCATATTAAAATCGTGAACCGCCGCTTTTTGGAGGATGCTAGGATCCATATCTCCGCTATTTTGAACGTGGGTACCACAGTGGACGATTTGAACAATACCATAAAGGCGCCCATTACGGAAACGAAATTCTTGACCCAGGTGCTGAACCGCCTTGAGGAAGCCAAAATCAAAATCGACGAGGTGTCCATCAAGAAGCCGAGCCTTGACGAAGTTTTCCTTGAAGTGACTGGAAATTAGAAGGAGCGTGAGCGAAATGAACAACCTGAAAAAAACCATCTCTGATATTTTGACCATTGCCCGCCGAAGCCTGTTAAAATTAAAGCATAATCCAGAGCAGTTTGCCGACGTGATCATTATGCCTGTCTTTTTCATGCTGGTATTCGCCTTCTTGTTCGGGGGTGCCATCGCTGGGGATACGAAAGCTTACTTGCCCATCCTCATCCCGGGAATCCTGGCCCAGACGCTGCTTGGGATCAGTTCCGCCACGGGAACCGCTATTAACACGGACATGGAAAAGGGGATTTTTGACCGGTTCAAGTCCCTACCCATGGCACGGATTGCCCCTCTTGCCGGCTCGCTGGTTGCTGACATCCCCCGCTACGCCATTTCTGCCGCCTTTGCCATTTTGACAGGCTACCTCATCGGTTGGCGGCCCGAAGCCGGGTTTGGTGCGGTTTTGGTAGGGACTTTATTTATGATTTTCGTCACCTTTTCCATCAGCTGGATTTTCGCCACCATCGGGCTTTTGGTGAACAAAGCCGCCACCATCCAGGTGTTTTCCCAGATGATTATGATGATTTTGACCTTCATGTCCAACGCCTTCGTGCCCACAGAAACGTTGCCAAAGGTGCTTCAGACATTTACCAGGTTCAACCCCGTCACCCACATGATCGCTGCCCTACGGGAGATTTTCGCAACAGGGGCCATCGGCTTTGACTTTTGGCTAAGCCTCGGGATGGGAGTCGCCATGATTTTGATTTTCGCGCCCATTACGCTGCGGATTTATAATAAGAAAATCTAGGGGGAAAATCCCATCGCCGAAAGCAACCCGCTTTCGGCGATGGGATTTTATGCTAAAAAGCAGATATGTACTTTTTTGGAAAATTCATTGAGGGAAAGCGATGGTTTATGATACAATTTAATAAGGAATAAACATTGGAGGTGGAAAGTAAATGAGCTTTGAACAAATCACGCTGTTAGACCCCAAAATGGATTTCATCTTTAAAAAGTTAATGGAAAATCCGGTTCTCTTACTCGATTTCCTAAAATCGGTTTTAAGTAAAACCGAAGGGGAAATAATTTCAGCTGAAATTCTAAACCCTATCACGAAAAAAGAATTTTTAAAAGATAAATTTTCGATTCTCGACGTCAAAGTTAAAACCGCTGATGGTCGAATAATTAATGTAGAAATTCAGAAAAAAGATGAAAAAAACATGTCAAAACGTACACTTTTCCACTGGAGTAAAATGTATGGGGAAGAAATTGTTGAAGGGGAAGACTATCGAAGATTACCAAAAACAATCTGTATTAACATTCTTGATTTTAACTATCTCGAAACAGAAGAAAATTTTCATAACATCTACCGCTTGCTTAATACCCATTCAAAAAGGGAACTTAAAGAAAGTACCATTGAAATCCACTTTATTGAGCTAAAAAAATATCAAGGGGATAGTAGTAAAGACGAGAGTGATGGACTAAAGGCATGGGTAGAATTTTTAAATGAACCTGAGTTATCTTTCTCCAAAAGAAATCCTACCATCAAAACTGCGATAGAAACGTTAAGACATCTTAGTTGCGATAAAGAAACCCAAGAATTATACAAACTTCGTAAAGATGCGTTAGATGAAGGAAAACGCCAATTGAACTCCAAATTTTCTGAAGGGGTAGAGGAAGGTGTCCGCCTTTCTATAAAAGCAGTTTTGGATGTTTTTACCGATGAAGAAATTTCTGAAAGATTTAATTGCCATATCGAATCAGTCCGGGAGATTAGAAAAGGCAATAATAACTGAACCAAAATGTCATTCTTAGTAGAAAATCCGGTTCCTATCACCCAAGGCGAATTTACCATCGTTTTGCAAGCAAAATTGGACTACTTCTTAGGAGGGGATACCTATAGGAGTGAAACTGCACGCTTAGCTTTGCTCATAGCAGAAGAAGTAGCCTCTCCTGACTTTTTTTACTTCACGGGACGGTAGCCTTAAAGCCGTACAGAATCAAATCCCTTCTGAAAATGAGGAAAGAATCGTAGATGTTGCTTCCTATCTTTACCATATCCATGCCAGCCTGTACCGAGAAAAAAATATGTCTGCCGAGTTTCGCACGCAGGCGACTATCCGTACAGCCGACTCATCCTACTCCTTAAAAAAAAGAAAGGGGGAAGATGACTTGTATAGCTTTCGCTAATCCCCGTGTAATACACAAAAGAACCGTTCTCACAAAATAGAGAACGGTTCTTTTGTGTATAAAGATAGACCTCACTCTCGGGATTGAAGTTTCATTGGCATACCCAAATAATCATTATTAGCACTAACCACCAACCTGGAATTCCATTCTCAATCGCGCTCTCCACTTTTTACTCATATGTATCGGAAAACCTCTCCCGCTGATTTAGGGGGAGAGGTTCTTCTCAGTAATCCTAGTTTGATAAGATAAGATGAACAACTCACTTGATTTCGGCCACACGCTGGTTCAAATAGTCTTCGATGCTATTAAACCATTGTTTAAGTCCTGTACCTAGGGTCTCAAGGTAGGCATTCACGCCATCCTCAAAGGACTGGCGTTGCCTTTTGGGAGCTAACACAAAGTATTCGGCCAGGGTAGCAACTGCGGATGTCGTCACCACGGCAATCAACGAAATGGGATTCGCAAGGGCTGCCAAGCTAAGTCCACTTACCAAAACACTGCCAAGGCAAGTTGCCCCTGCTGTATAGCCTACTGTTTTTAAAGCGATGGATGGTTGGTTCATCGTTTCAGGGTACTTTGGACTTTCAAACGTATAGTTCTTGAACACGTCATTTCGTAAATCCAACGCATAAAATTTATTCTCCATGTCCGCCGACTGAAACTTTTTTTGTGCCGTAACCTCATCTTGCCAGTCAAAATAATAATCCGTGAGGATTGTTTTGCTGCGATACGAGACTTCGTTTGAAATCATCTTAACCAGGGCAACGAGTTCCCCTTGGGTGGGTAGCTTATCCGTCCCCCTACTAAGAATTTTCTTTTCTAAATCGGCAACCAATCCATCAATTTTTTGCACTGTTTTCTTATCTGGCATGTGCTCGTACCCCCTGCTCGAGTGTTTTGTTTTGGACGTTGTAGCTCTCCGCTTTTTTCAGCCATTGGTTAATGAAATCCGAGGCATTTTTTCGTTTCTCATTCTCATCACGTTTGTTAAAAATGTCATCCAACTCTTTTTTCTTTACCTCTGCATTTGCTTTCAGTTCCTCTGCAAATTTGGCACTAAGAGCTACTACATGGTCGCTTAGAGGCTTTTTTAAAGTAGTGACTTTGTCATCGAATTTTTCTGAAATGCTCTCCTTATACAGCCGGATGTGCTTATCATTTGAATAATGGGATACGGTTTTGGATTTCTGAAACGTTATACCCTCTTCAATTTGCTTCACGTCATACGCTTTTTCTTTAAGGTTATTAAAAAGGCCATCTAGTTCAGCTTCTGAAATTTGGGGTTGAATTGCTTCGTAAGAAAGGATGTTGCCTTCACTCAGCTGAATAAGTTGTTTATTAAAATCCGTAAGGATTTGTTGGGAAAGTTTCTGTTGAAGTTGTTGGACTTCAACCATTTTGTCTTGAACCATGCGCTTTATCAACGATACCTGATGGGTTGAATTCAACTTCCCTTTAAAATCAGCTTCAAGCTTTCCCGCCTCTATATCGATAACACCTCCGGAAGCATTAAAGCGACGGACAACCTCATTCACCCCTTTGGCAAGTTTTGTGTTGAGGTTATCAAGCTCCCCTTTTGTCACATTGATTTTAGCCGATAGCTTCGTGGAATCCTCAATCTCTAAAAATTCCAAGTTTGCTTTTAAACTCCCCTGCACGCTTTGGACAAGATTACCCAATTCTTTGATAAAGCTAATCAGTTGGAGGTAATGCGCTTTCCGGCCAAATTTTTCAATGGATTGCTTCGCTGCTATAAAATTTGATTTTTCACTAAGCTGGGTTAAAAAGCCGGCAACTCCAGTGCCATCCCCCATCAATCTATCGTTGGTTTTTCCCCATATATCAAACACTGCCGGCTCAAGCTGGTCATTTGATTTGAGTTTTTTAAATTTTTCTATGATAACGTCATCCCTAGTCCCCTCGTTGGTTAAATATTGTCTGGTAAGTTCGATTTTACTGTCAACAAACAAGAGCTGGTTTTTATCGATTTTACTAAAAATTTTATTGGCTGCTTCTTTTAAACGCTCTAAATCACCTTCGGATACCGTTGCGCAGCGGGTCAATCCCAAAAATAGTGCCTTTGTCTCTAAGCGTCGACTGACCGTTTCATAAAAATTATTGAATTGAGTCGATTCTAACGCTTGCCCTGCAATGGTTTTTAAAAAGATAACAGCGTTCGCTTTTTTAATGTAGTCATCGGTGACTTCCGAAACACCTCCCCGTGCACAAACACCGGGACTATCGACGATGTGGATGCCTTTTAACTCTTCCGCAAAGGGGTAAGTGACCTCAATCTTTTGAATGATTTCTTTCCACTTTCTTGATTTTTCTTCGAGAAAACCCTTAATTTTTTTCTCATAATCCGCTAGTGGAAGGTTATGGATGTTAGCAGCTTTAATTTCCGGGGAATTCAGGATATCTTCAAGTTCTTTCCCATGAAGCGTTACGGATTTTCCGCTGCGCCCCTTTTCAATCATCTGATGGACAACTTTCTCATTTAGCGCATGGGCCGGAATGTCGCGGTAGGCGTCGTCAATGGCGGCATTCTCTTTTAAAAATTTTCGGGCCGCTTCTCCCTTAAAAACTTGTTTCACAGACTTTGGGTCGGCATAAGTGGCCCAAACCGAAAACTCTGGACCCTGTTTAATTTCCACGATGGCACTCGTGCATTGCTTTACGTCCATCGGTAGGATATTTTCCCCTAAAAAGGCATTGATAAACGTCGATTTCCCACTTTTCGCTTCGCCCGCTACCATCAAAACAAATTGGTCTGCTTCAATCTGTTTCTTTTTTTCCTTGATTCCTTCCAATAATTCCTTCGTTTTCGTTGGTAGGTTAACTCCTTGGAGATTCGAAAATCGCTCAACTTCATAAATCAGGTTAGCCACTTGCTTATAAGAAGCCAGTGCTTGTTCTTTTAGGTTTTTGTAATCTGACATAAACATCCACACCTCAGTTTCTTTCATTGGTTTTGGTCCATTAATTTTCATGTCCAAAAGGTCATCAAAAATCAAATCCATCGGTATTTTTCCCTCATATCCCAACCCGTGTTGCAAAATTTCCACATCCATGGCCTTTGACTGGATTTTAGGAGAACTATTAGAGGTAGGTAAAAAATGGTAATTTTCTATTGCCTTTTTGGCCACTTCTGCAACCACGTATCCCTTTTTAGCTTGGACTTCCAAATAAACTGTAGCTGCGACCGTGCCCGTAACGCCGTCAAGGCTGCGGGATACTTCGCTTAAAGATACTTGTTGGGATAAAATCTTGGCATGTTCCAAAGCAAGTCGAAGATTACCCGTTTTTTTAGGGTCGTTTAAGGAAAAGACATCCATTTCAGACAGGGCGAGGCAAACTGCCACCAGCGGTGGGTAGTCCTTGAATCCGCCATATCCCACTTTGTCGACGAGAAGCTGAAAATTATCATTGCGATTTATTTTGTCGTTTAGTTTTTTAACAAACTGTCCGAGCATTTCCTTGGTACCTAGGATTTTTTCATTTAGGACAGTCCCCTTGTTGTACAATTCTTCTATTCGACTGGCCAGATGCATGATTTGATGGTCATTTAGTAGGCTTCGGTCGAAAAGCTCTTTCACCACCAAAACAAGATGGCTGTTTAGTTTATCGTGATTCTTTTTTATTTCCGCTTTCGTCAAAGAGTTTTTACCTGAGACGGTGTAGCACAAACGTTTCCACCACCCTTGATGCTCGAGGGTTTCCAGGGCTATGTTTGAATCCGTCATGAGGGAGGCCATTTGGGAAAGCATGATTTGGAGATTTTCTGAATTTTGGCCCAAATAAAAAGATAAATCTTCTTGGGATAGTAACTGCATGTGGTTTCCTCCTATATCGAGTCATATAAGTTTTGTAAGGCAGCGTCCATGTGTTGGTGGGCGAGTTCTTGTTTCTGAAAGCGGCTGACAGTCTGTTCAATGCCGTAGTCGATGTCGAGCATCCTATGGGCGTAATGTTTCATTTCTTGGGAAGCCATCTCCATGGATGAGGTCAGATTCAAGTAAACACTGTCCAAAGCGACCGTGTATTTGGCCTCACCGATTTGTTTCCATTTCGCTTCTTCGCCACAGGCAAGGGCAAAACGCCCCACGCCGATGAAATTCACCCGGCTAAAAAACTTCGGAAAGAAGACGGCGGGCTGTCCGCCCGAAACCACCGCACCGCGAATCCCTGCATCCGCAAGGTCTATGGCAGTAAAGGTCCCCGTAGCAATGGTCAGCATTCTTGACAGGGTCGGATTGCCCCACGGCAAACACTTTTCCCACACAATACCTTCAATACCGTTCATTTTAATCTCATCAAAGAGCCGGCGGATAAAGTAAAATGTCCGAACCAATACTTCGTTCAGCATGACCGGCATGGCTTGCTTGCCGAGTTCACACCCGATTGCCAATTCTTTTCTTAAGTCAAATTTATGTTTCACAAATGCCTCATTGATGAGAGCCGGCAATTTCGTGCGATTGATTCCCGGAAGCATAGAAAACTCTTTTGCCAAAGACAAAAGAGGCCCTGGAATTCCCATTCCTTGTCCAGACGTGTTTTTGCTTCCCGCCATATCACTGACTAAATGAAAGAACCAATTATTAATCCCGTGATGGATATGTTCAATTGGCAACGTAACGGATTCCCCAAGTCGATTCTGAAAATAGCCCTTCCCGGTCAGTTGGGTGATTAGATTAGCCAACAATCCCAGTAAAGTCGGATGATGAGCAAGGTCATCCAAGTGATGGCTATGATTAGAAATATTTTTCCCACTATTCTTGTAGATGCCGTCACTTGAAATTTTATATTTGTCCTCCAAGAATTTAATGGCACCATTTAAATCCCTGCCGTTGTAGCCCTTCTTTTTGGCCACCCGCTGCACAAAGCGATTGGTCTTTTCATAGGACCAGGCTTTACCGGATCCCAAGCTAAATTCCCCGACGAAAAAAGAATCGATACCGCCTGCCAAAACACCGCACGCCACCGCAACTTTTTTGTCCAGCTTATCAGCCTGACTGCCAATTGCATCGAGCTTCTCCGTGAGTGAATTCATCACCTCCGTCGGGGAAATCGCCTGCTCAAAGTATGTTTGCAACTCGTTTTTAGTCGTATAACCCCTCGGAATGACATCGATATAATCGCCACCAACAAAAATTTCATATTCAATGTGGCTATCTTCGCCGTATTTGGTAAACATCATTTGATTGTCCATCTCACATCCCCTCTCTCTACTTTCCATGATTTTTTCCTTATAAAAACAGCAAAAGCCCGAAGCAAGAATTGGTTGTCACGCAAGGCATATGTAATATTATGGGGGGGGGCACTTTTATACCAATTAAAGAATTTTTTTCCAATTTTATTCGCAATCGTCCTTTTAACGATATTCGGGAAACCAGAAAAAGCTCCGTTAAGGACTTTTTCTGGTTTCCCGATTATCATATTTCCTCCACCAGCCCAATCTCACAACCTGGTCCTATCTCTACTTTTTTGCCCCGCACGATTTTGGCGGTGGTGTACTCCAGATAGACGTGGTCGCCTTCGATGAGGTCGGCGACGACGCGGCCCCGCTTTGTGAAGGGGAATACCATGCCAAGTTCTTTTTTCTTTTGGATGATGATGGTGCTTCCCGCAATTTCTTTGGCGTAGCTTTTAGAGAAGCGGGGGTTGATTTCGATGCGTTCCCCATTAAGGAGCCCGCCGATTTTGAATTTGCCGATGGAGTGGAATTTCTCAGTTTCCACATCCCCTTTCACGGTGAAATCCCCTTTGATTTCGATGCTTGTAGCCGAAAAGGCATGGCCCGCTTTCAAGCTCCCGTATAAAATCAAGTCGTCGGCCTTAGCATACTTATCCAAAGTTATATCGCCCTTGATGGTGGAGTTTCCGAGGTCAGCACTGCCGCTCACGGCAATATCCCCCAAAACAGACAGTTCGCCCACTGCCAAATCCCCTGCGAAAACTGCGTCGCCCATGACGGACATTTTTTTGATGAAAGCATTCCCCTTCACCTTGCTGTCGCCCCGGACCTTGAAAATTTCGCTGGACAGGTCGCCGTTGATGGTCGCGTCGCCATTGATGATGACCTTGCCGAAGTCACCGCCGCTGTAACTGCCCGAGCCGTTCACTTTTAGGTCGTTCATGCTAGATTCCTCGCTTCCCGCACCCGTGCCGATGGGCTTTGCTGATAAGTGCCGGTGTATTCCACCACGTCGATGTCGCAGTTTTCACCGATGATGATCTCGTGCCCGCTGACCTTTTTGGCTTTAGTCGCCTCCAGTTGGATGATGTCGCCCTCGATGGTATCCGCTTGCAAAAAGGTGGGGAAGAAGGATTCCAGGAAGCTGGCCGTCCCGATTTGGCGCACCGTAATCTGGGAACCGCCGATTTCACGGACTTGGCATTTCAGGGCGATGTTCAGCTCCACGGTTTCCGCATTAAGGCTCCCCGACACGTTGATTAAGCCGTCGCTTCGGAAGGCTTCCAGCTCGCAGTCCTCAGTGACTACCAAACGGCCATTATTGGTCATTGTATCCCCTTTCATCCCCCCATTGATTTTCAGGTTCCCGTTTACATTCAGCGTCCCAACACCCAGGCCGCCGTTGATTTTTGCCGTCCCGTTAATGTCCAGTGTATCCGCTTGCACCTGACTGTTGAACGTACACATCCCATCCACGCCAAGGTGCCCGGTCGCCACATCGCCATTGAAAGTCCCAACGCCATTGACGGAAATTTCATCCGCCTGCACGCCGCCTTTCAGCGTCCCGACCCCATTGAATTCAATCCGGTCAAACACGCCACCCTCATGGGAGCCAACCCCGTCAATCCGTAAATTCCCTTTGCTTTGCGTTTTCATATCGTGACCTCCTACAAGACTTTCTCTTTTAATTCCTGTGCGATTTTGGGCAATGCTATTTTCACTACGATTTTGGAAGCGTCATCAACCAGTACTTCCTCCGTTACGGGCAAGAATAACACTGTGGACACCCCTAATTTTCGGGTAATCAATAGCATGGTGTTGCGTCCTGACAGCCCTTCCATGATGCCTTTCAGGCAACCCACGACCATCCTGCCCTCATCCAAGCCAATGTCGCCGGATTTAAGCAGGGTTTCCAAAAGGTAAATACCCAGCATTTGGTCGAAATTGAAAGTGCTTTCCGAAAATCCCGTTTCCTCCAGGTAAAGGTTTAAGGCAGTTGGGGAAATCATGTTGGCAATGGCGCTCCCGCTGCTTTCAAAGGTGTGATGGGTTGCCCCCGGCGAAAACATGGCGGCCAATTCGTCCAGCGAAACCGTGTCCTTAAGGGACTGGATTTTAGCCACCCGTTCCAGGATTTCAGCCCTCGGGAAGAACGTTTCCTGCCCCGTATAGGCCGACTTCCTAATAAACCACTCCTCGGGAATCAGGTTCTTTCGCTTCCAACGGTACAACTGCCCATAGGAAATCCCCGTTACCAGGAGCAAATCCTTCTTGGAAATCAATTCGTCACTCATATGCGTCCTCCTTTTGCGAAAGCTCCCAAGAAACCATGGGGTAAAGCGTCCCATGGGTTCTTGGGAGCTGGTTATGATATATTCTATGCAACTTGTGTGATCAGTATAACATAACATTGTTTCGTTAGTCAAGAAGTCTTTTTTCTTGCCATTCCTTTACCACGGTAGATTTCCTGATAAACAAAGATGGTAACTTCCCCATCATCTGATTGGCTTGAATTTATCGTTAAAAAGCGTTGAAAAATACGATATGGTTATTGGCCCTGTTGCAGATGATACGACACAAGAAGTTATCGGAGCATATCTTGTAGGAAGGATTGGTCCTGAGGAAGCCATTCGCCAATTAAAAGCCCAAACTTTAGATGACCAATATAACCTCCTTACAAAAGATGCTCTCGCTTATCTTACTTATGAAGGATGTGAAATTTATGAAGCAAACTAGCCCATGGGTGCTAGATGTTTTTCATCGTGAAGTTATTCCTTTAGTCATTGAACGATACGATTTAAACGAACAGGAAGCCTTACGTAAATTTATCCATAGTGAAACCTACGCCTTGCTGCTTGACGAGGAACTTGGAGCATGGCATTTTAGCCCATTGGCCATTTTTGATATTTGGGAAAATGAAATCAGGACCGGCGACTATACTAATTCTTTATATATACGGGGGGATGAAATTTGAGTAAGGAAATGATATTTTTCACCTATTTGCTCGAAAGGTATGCTGAATTTAAACAGTCCCAAGCCAATGTTATCCTTGATCAATGGGATTCCCTTATGCTGTGGGGCGATACCCCATTAAGCAACTATATCTTCGATAATTATTTAATCTACCACATGGAAGCTTTAGAAAATGCCTTTATGGACATTGACCACATCCTCATCCATGGGGAGCCATTATACTAAAAAACCTTGCCAACGCTTCATCGGCAAGGTTTTCACTTTTTTAGATGTGCTTAATTAGAAAATACTTCTTCTTCCCACGCCTAACCACGGTAAATTTCCCACCGATGGCATTGGTTTTTGACACCAAGAACTCCAAATCGGCGACTTTGGCACCGTTGATGGAGATGGAGTTGTTGCTGATGAACTCGCGGGATTCACGCTTAGATGATGCCGCTTTGATGGCAATCAATGCGTCCACTAAGTTCAGCTCATCGGTCAATTCCGTTGATGGGACATCCTTGAAACCGACTTCGATTTCCTCGCTGGACAGGTTTTCGATGCTTCCTGAGAACAGGGCCTCTGAAATGCGTAGGGCTTGCTCGTAAGCTGCTTCACCATGGACGAAGGTGACCACTTCTTTTGCCAATGCTTTTTGGGCTGCCCGTTCATGAGGCGCCGCTGTGAAGGCTTCTTCGATAGCTTCGATTTCCACTTTGGACAGGAAGGTGAAGTATTTCAGGAATTTAATGGCATCGGTATCTGCCGTGTTGATGAAAAATTGGAACATTTCATAAGGGGATGTTTTTTCAGCATCCAGCCAAACTGCACCGCTTTCGGTTTTCCCAAATTTCGTACCGTCTGCTTTAGTGACTAAGGGAATCGTAAGACCGAATGCTTTTGCCCCTTCGTCTTGCTTTTTACGGATGAGTTCAAGTCCTGCCACGATGTTGCCCCATTGGTCGGAACCGCCGATTTGCAGTTTGCAGTTCAGGTTTTCATATAAGTGGTTGAAATCCAATGCCTGAAGGATTTGGTAGGAAAATTCCGTGAAGGAAATCCCTGTATCGAGGCGGGAAGCGACGATGTCCTTGGCAAGCATTTGGTTCACGTTAAAGTTTTTCCCGATGTCACGCAGGAAGTCCAGGACATTTAAAGAAGAAGTCCAGTCGTAGTTGTTGACCATGACCGCACCGTTTTCTGCGTTGAAGTCGAAGATTTTCTCAAGCTGCCCTTTAAGGCAAGCCACGTTATGGGCAATCACATCCAACGTTTGCAGTTGGCGTTCTTGTTTTTTACCGCTTGGGTCACCGATGGAACCGGTTGCCCCGCCTACTAGGATTATAGGCTTATGCCCGGCATTTTGGAAACGACGAAGGACCAATTGGGGAAGCAAATGCCCCACGTGAAGGCTGTCACCAGTCGGGTCAACCCCGCAGTATAAGGAAATCTTATCGGATTCAAGCACCGCATCCAAGTTTTCCAAGTCTGTGCAATCATTTAGCAGCCCTCGCCACTGTAAATCTTTCAATAATTCGTTTTTCATCATGTTCACCTCGGGAAAGAATATAACCACTCCCCCTTCCAAAAGCACGAAGGGGAAGCCGTTATTTCAGAATAAAAAAAGTCCCTATACTCCTCACGGAATACAGGGACGAATTGACTCGCGGTACCACCCAGTTTGCCAAAAATTGGCCTCTTAAAAAGATAACGGCTTGCACCGGTTCATGCTCCAAAAGTGTAATTCATCATGCCGCTGCTTTGGCTTGCACCTAACGCCAAATCTCTCAAACTGCCCACGGGATGACTACTGGGTTTTCTTCATTGCATTTATATTATTATTTTCTCATTATAGCAAGTTCATCGGATTTTGTCAATCCCCCAGTTCCCCGGGTTTGGGGGCTGGGGGATTGGCAGTTACCTGCTGACAACGGTGGAGAAGGAAAATAATTCGGATTTGTGGACGGAAATGGAATACTCGAAGGCAACCCCGTTGCTTAGGTAGGCCACCTGTTCCCCCACCGCGACAGCTGCCCGCTCCTGCAAATCCATTTCCGACGCTTCAAGGAGGGTAGCATTCCTTACCGTCAAAGTCCTGTGGAAAGTTTCAATAGAAAGACCAAGTCCCTTCTCGATGTAGCCGTAAAGGGAGCCATGGAGGTGGGCAAGCTGAAGCCCTTTGATGACCTCCACGGGCATGTAGGTTTTTTCCATGACAAAGGGAACGTCCTCCAAAAAGCGTACCCGGTACACTTTCCATACTTTATCCCCTGGGGCGATATTGAGTTTTTGCGCCATGAGCCGGGGGCATTCCATCACTTCAAAGGACAGCACTTTGCTGGTCACGTCCTCGTCCGCATAGAGTGTGGTCGCCCCCTTGAACTGGCTTAGATTATGGATCCGCTGGATTTCCGGCTGGCTGAGGGATTTGACGAAGGTGCCGCTGCCGCTGCGCTTGATGACCAGCCCTTCGGCCACCAATAAGTCGATGGCCTTTTTGATGGTCATTTTGCTAGCACCGTAGGCCTCGCCCAGTACTTTTTCCTGAGGCAGTTTCCCACCAGGCGGGTATTTCCCCTCAACGATTTTTTGCCGGATCGCCGTTGATATTTCCATGTATTTGGTCATGCTTATGCCTGCTTGAATTTTTCAATGATGAAATCCGGGAAATCCACGGCGTTTTCTGCTGCCACTCCCTTGATGTAATGCCCGGATTTCTTGATGGTCTTGACTTGGGTGTGGATGTTATTGGAAATGAAACCGTATCGGTTGCGGTAAGCGTTCATCCAGCTCCAGCAATCAATCGGCGTCCATAAGTGGTACCCGAAGCACTTGGAGCCTTCCTCAATCCCACGTTCCAACCAATATAAATGCTCTTGCATAAATTGGATGCGGTAGTCGTCGTGGATCATGCCGTCCGTTCCTAGCCAGCGTTCCTCACGGGACACCCCCATGCCATTTTCGGAAACGAACCATTCGATGTTGCCGTAGTTGTCCCGGATGTTGAGGGCGATGTCGTAAAGGGCTTTCGGGTGGATTTCCCATCCTTTGTCCACGTTCATGCGGCGGCCTGGCATTTCGTAGTGGTCGAAATATTTGCCCGGCATCCAGTCCACGGCAAGGGAGTCGGATGATAAGGACGGGCGCTGCACCCGGTGTGGATGGTAGAAGTTGACGCCAAGGTAGTCCACGGTGTTTTCTTTAATGATTTTTAATTCTTCGGCTGTATGCTCAAACAATACCCCATCTTTGTCCAGTAATTGGAATAATTCGGATGGGTACTCCCCTAAGGTTGAGGGGTCCATGAAAAGGCGGTTGGAAAGGAGGTTGGCATGATGGCTCGCCAATAAATCCTCGGGATGGTCGCTTGCCGGGTATGGCGGCGTCAGGTTCAGGATAATCCCGATGCGGGATTTTGGGTTCGTGTTGACTTCCCTGAATTTTTGAATGGCCTTGCTGGAAGCCAGTTGGACATTATAAGCCACTTGCATCGCTTTTTTCCCATCCACCAATTTCGGGTAATGGAATTGGTACAGGTAACCGCCGTCCACAATAACCATCGGCTCATTAAACGTGAACCAGTCCTCGATGCGGTCGCCAAAGGCTTCGAAGCAACGCTGGCAAAAGCCAACAAACAGTTCCACGACTTTCTTGCTTTCCCAGCCACCATATTTATGAAGCAGTTCAACGGGCAGGTCAAAGTGATGGAGGTTGATGACCGGACGGATGCCATTCTTGATAAATTCGTCGATGACCTCATTATAAAAACGAAGCCCGTCAGCATCCACCGTATTGGCTTCCAAGTCGTCAATCAACCGTGACCACTGGATGGACGTCCGCACGGAATTAAGCCCGATTTCCTTCATCAGCTTAATATCTTCCTTAAAGCTGTTGTAAAAGTTGCTGGCAGTGTCCGGCCCTACCCCTTTATAAAATACCTCAGGTTCGATTTCATACCAATGGTCAAATACGTTGGCATGCTTTTTATTGAAGCGCCCTTCGCTTTGAGGTCCGCTGGTAGCAGCACCCCACCAAAAATTTTCTGGAAATTGTTTTTTCATTGTCCACGCCTCCTGCAATTGCTGTTTGATATGGTTATCATATCATAACTAGCACTTAAAGTATATACTTTTATGCGAATTTCCGCTTCATTTCCGTTGAAAAATGTTCGATTTACATCTAAAGATATATACTTTAATGTTTTCTACACAAAAAAACAGTTGCCGGGGCAACTGCTTCTGCAAATTATTTTTTTGTGGTCTCGCGCCATACGAAAGAGTGTGGAAGATGGATTTGTGTATCCTCGATATCCTCTTCTTTCATAAGTTTCGTTAAAAGGCGCATGGCAACAGCACCGATATCGTAAGTTGGGATATTGATAGTACTTAGTTGCGGGCGGGACATTAGGGCATACTTCGTATTTTGGAAACCGATGATTTCAAGTTCTGATGGAACGCTGATACCATGCTCGATAGCTGCATTCATAAACATAACGGCAATGGAATCCCGGACGGCAAGTGCTGCCTGAGGGGCTTTTTCCGTTTCAAAGAAATGCTTGAAGTCACGGGCAGAGTTTTCGAATTTGCCATATAGGGCAAGGATGCGTGGTTCAAGCCCAGCTTCAGAAATGGCACGTCGGTATCCTTTTTCCTTAATGTCATTCATCTCAAAATAGCTGCTGGATGTCAGGAATGCCACATCTTTATTGCCATTTTCGATTAGCTTTTTAGTCGCTTCATAAGCTGCCTGCTCATAATCGATCAATACCGCTGGTACCCGCCCATCAGTATCTTTAATGGATAAAAGGACAGTCGGCACGTTGTCGTTCAACAAGCGGTCGCTTTCTTCCTCGCTTAAGTTGTCAGCCATCATCAAGACCCCATCAACTTGTGAGGCAATCATGTTTTGCCAGATGTTGCTGGCAATGTCATTCTCGCTGTGGGTAACGTTTAAGAATACTGAATAACGGTATTTGTCAGCAATATCCGCTACCCCGTCAATCATCTCAGAAACTGAAGCACGCGAACATGTCGGCACGATAAGGCCCACATTTGTAGAACGGCGGCTGGCAAGCCCCCTTGCGATAGCATTCGGGCGGTAACCTAGTTCGCTGATGGCAGCCAGGACGCGCTCCCTTGTTTTCGGTTTTACTTTTTCCGGGTTGTTCAAAACACGCGATACGGTCGCAAGCGACACATCGGCAACACGGGCTACGTCGTAAATAGTAACTTTAGACATTTTAGTTCAACTCACTTTCTGATGTTCTTTCCCTTTTTTGGTAATAGCAGTATTGATTTATTTCCAAAAGGCTTAAAAAGCCGTGCCTTCAACCTTGGTAGCACTTTTATTGCTTAGTTACATTGTATCGGATTTTTGAAAATAAATCAAGCTGAAAATGAAAATTTTTCATTACATTTGTTTTCATGAGCCTTTTTTAGGCTCAAACCGCTATTTTATTCTAGGAAAGAAGCTTTTCGTAAAATTCATCGAACGCTTCAATGCTCATTTGTTGGGCAGCATCGCTTAATGCCAGTTCCGGTGTCGGGTGGACCTCTGCCATGATGCCATCAGCACCGACTGCAAGAGATGCCTTGGCGATTGGAAGCAAAATATCGCGGCGGCCTGTTGAGTGGGTAATGTCTACGAATACCGGCAAGTGGGTTTCTTTTTTAAGGATTGGGACTGCGGAAATATCAAGGGTGTTGCGGGTCGCTTTTTCAAACGTACGGATCCCACGTTCGCATAGGATGACATTTTTGTTCCCGTGGGAAGTGATGTATTCTGCTGCATTGACGAATTCTTCTAACGTTGCGCTTAAACCACGCTTTAGAAGGACTGGCTTATCGATTTGCCCTACTGCTTTTAATAGGGTGAAGTTTTGCATGTTGCGGGCACCGATTTGGACAACGTCAAGGTATGGGAGTGCCTCAGCCAAGTCCTTGGCGTCCATGATTTCACTGACCACGTTCAAGCCGTATTTCGATGCAGCGGCATGAAGCATTTTTAAGCCCTCGACACCAAGGCCCTGGAAGTCATACGGGGAGGTACGGGGTTTGAATGCCCCGCCGCGGATGTATTTCAATCCTTTTTCAGCGATATTTTTAGCGACCAATTCAACCTGTTCTTCGGTTTCGATGCTACAAGGGCCAAAAATCAGTGTCGGCTCTCCATTTCCTACAACGTCGCCGTTAATGTTGATGTGGGTATCCTCTGACTTGGCTTCCCGGGAAACCAGTAGGGATTTTTTCTTTTTATCCTGTTCTTCTTGAAGCTTGACGCTCACTTTGAAGATTTCCTTAAAAACATGAATCAGGGTTGCGTCAGTCATTGGTCCTTGGTTGACCTTGCGGAGCTCGGCAATGATCTGTGCTTCGCGGACCGGGTCATATTTCTTGATGCCGCGTTTTCCTTTTTCCTCAGCCATTTCCTGGACGATGGCAGTACGCTCATTTAATAAGCTAAGCAATTGCAAGTTGATTTCATCTACGCGGCCGCGCAGTTCATTTAGGGTTTGTTTTGTCATAGTTGGTCACTCCTCTGATTTTATATCCGGGGCCATTGCGGTTTGCAGCAGCCCCTGGTGTAGAATTTTATCCTCTTAATACCGCTTCGTGCTTCGCTTCAAGTGCAGAAAGTACTTTTTGATGGACTGGCTGCACTTCTTCGTCTGTCAACGTCTTTTCGCGGTTTAAATAATACAGTGACAGGGCGACGGATTTTTTGCCGTCCTCAACCCCAATGCCGGCATAAATATCGAATACCTCGACATGATTAAGCAAGCTGGTAGCTGCCTGTTGGATGGTTTGGATCAAATCCCCGGCTTGGACATTGGCATCGACTACCAAGGCAATGTCACGCCCCATCCCCGGATGCTTTGGTATCGGCTGATAATTGGTGCCGGACCTTCCGATTTCAACAAGGGCGGCCTGGGAAATTTCAAATACGAACGTATCGTTTAAATCCATCAATTTTTGGATTTCCGGATGGATTTGGCCAACCACGCCGATTGCACGGCCTTCTACGCTTACGACCGCACTGCGCCCTGGATGGAAGTCCGGGTAATCAGCTGCTGCAACTGCCTGGTACGTTGCTGTAAAGCCAAGTTTTTGCAGCATGGCATCCACATAGCCTTTCGCTGTGTAAAAATCTGCCTTTTCTGTTTTTCCCTGCCAGCGGCTGGTGCTTAAGTTTCCTGTAACCGCGCCGGCAATCTTAGCTTCTTCAAAATATTGCCCTTCCGCTTCGTTATAAATGTTCCCGGTTTCAAAGATGGCAACATCAGCAACCGTGCGAGCATTGTTGTAACTGATGGTTTCTAATAACTGGGGAATCAGGGATTGACGGAGCTGGGAGCGTTCCTCGCTCATTGGCATGGCCAGGGTCACCGTATTTTTCGCCGTTGTTGGTGTCGATAAGAATTGGCGGGCTTTTGCTTTGTTTGTCAGTGCGTAAGTGATGACCTGGGTCAGCCCAAGTCCAACCAGGATTTGGCGTACCTGGTTCCTCATCTCTTGGACCGGGCTGTAACCGCCTTTAGTATCTGTTTTGGGAAGGGTCATAGGAATGTTGTCATACCCATAAATACGGCCGGCTTCCTCAATCAAGTCCTCGGGGATGGCAATATCCAACCGACGGCTTGGCACTTTGACGGTGAAGGTTTCACCCGACACTTCATAATCAAATTTCAGTCGTTCCCATACGTCGGAAACATCCGCCACTGTCATGGAAGTCCCTAAGACACCATTGATTTTTGATAAGGCAATGTCAATCACGACCGGTTGGGTTTTTGTGACCCCCGCAGCGACGATCCCCTGAAGGACAGTCCCTCCTGCAAGTTCGCCAAGCAGTTCAGCAGCGCGGTCAAGGGCTAGCTCGACACGCCCTGGGTCCACCCCTTTTTCAAAACGGGAGGATGCCTCGGAGCGAAGCCCAAGACGGGCACTTGCCTTGCGCACGTTCCCACGGTCAAACAAAGCGGATTCCAATAAAATGTTGGTAGTCTTGTCCGTTACTTCAGTCTCGAAGCCGCCCATGACACCGGCAAGGCCAATAGGTTTTACCCCGTCTGTAATCAAAAGGTCGCCAGCTTCCAGTTTACGTTCCTGCTCATCCAGGGTTTTTAGCATCTCCCCGCCCAAAGCCGTTTTCACTACGATTTTTTTCGTTTCAATGGTATCGTAATCATAGGCATGAAGGGGCTGTCCCATCTCAAGCATCACGAAGTTGGTAATGTCCACCACGTTGTTTTTCGGGCGGATGCCACCAGCGATAAGGGCGGCCTGCAACCACTGCGGGCTTTCGGAAATGGTCACGTTTTTAATGACGCGTGCCAAAAATGCCGGGGAATTTTTTGTTTCAATGGCTACTTCAATGGCATCAGCTGCCTTTTCAGTCGTTTCTTTTACTTGGGGCTTTTGCAAGTTAAGTTCCTGTTTTAAGATCGCCCCTACTTCATAAGCCACCCCATACATGGACATGGCATCCATCCGGTTAGGGGTAAGCCCAAGTTCGATGATGGTGTCGTTATACTGAAGGTATTCAATAGCATCTGTCCCTACAGGTGCATCTGGGTTGCAGACAAAAATCCCTTCCGCACAGGCTGTTGGCACTAGGCGTTGCTCAATCCCAAGTTCTTTGAGGGAGCAAATCATCCCATTGGATTCTTCCCCGCGAAGCTTTGATTTCTTGATTTTGAAATTCCCAGGAAGGACCGCACCGTTTTTGGCGACGATAACCTTTTGCCCAGCCGCTACGTTTTTCGCCCCGCAGACGATTTGGACAACGCCCTCAGTACCACCAACATCTACTTGGCATACCGATAGTTTATCAGCATTTGGATGCTGGATGCGCTCTAGGACATGCCCGACCACTACATTCGTGGCATTTGCCAATGTGGCAACTGATTCCACTTCAATCCCTGTACGGGTAATTTTATCTGCCAGGACTTCCGGGCTGATGCCTGAGGCATCGATGTATTTATTTAACCAGTTGACTGAAACCAGCATGTGGTTACCTCCTTATATTAAAAAGTGCGACTATTATTTAAATTGAGCGATGAACCTCAGGTCATTGGTATAGAAATTTCGGATATCCTCAATCCCGTGTTTTAGCATGGCGATGCGTTCAGCGCCGATACCAAAGGCAAATCCCTGATATTTCTTAGAATCGAAGCCGGACATTTCAAGGACATTCGGATGGACCATCCCTGCACCTAAAATTTCAATCCAGCCTGTCCCTTTGCAGATTGAGCAGCCGCTGCCATTGCATTTTGAGCAAGTAACATCCACTTCAACGGAAGGTTCCGTAAATGGGAAGAAAGACGGGCGCAGGCGGATTTCTCGGTCAGCACCAAACATTTTGCGGACTAGTTCCAAAAGCGTCCCTTTTAAGTCAGCCATGGTGATGTCCTCACCGATAACAAGCCCTTCGATTTGGGTAAACTGGTGGGAATGGGTGGCGTCGTCATCATCCCGGCGGTAAACTTTCCCTGGGCAGATGATTTTAATCGGCCCTTTGCCTTTAGCTGCCAAAAGCGTGCGCGCCTGGACTGGGGAAGTGTGGGTACGCAGCAAGGACTCTTCCGTAATGTAGAAGGAATCCTGCATATCCCGTGCCGGGTGCCCTTTCGGCAGGTTCAAGAGTTCAAAGTTGTAATGGTCCCACTCGACTTCCGGGCCTTCTTCCACGGTGTAGCCCATGGCAATGAATAGTTCCTCAAGTTCGCTAAGGATAGCTTGTAGGGGATGGATGGTCCCGATAGCGGGCATGCGCCCGGGAAGTGTCACATCGATGGTCTCATTTGCTAATTGCAAAGCGATGGCTTCTGCTTCCAGCGCCTCTTTCTTAGTTTCGATTTCCTGGGAAATAACCGCCTTCACCTGATTGGAAATCTGCCCGACGGATTTGCGTTCCTCAGGGTCCATGTCCTTCATGTTTTTCATGACTTCCTGAATCGGCCCTTTTTTCCCTAAATACTTAATGCGAAGGTCATTAAGTTCTTTAAGCCCTGGCACGTTGCTGACTTCCGTCAATGCTTCTACTTCCAATTGCTTTAAACGTTCTAACATGGTTCCTCACTCCTTTTAGGTAATAAAAAAACACGCCCTCTAACTTGTAAAGGACGTGATTAAACGCGGTACCACCTTTATTGCCGATAAAAAAAACCGGCCACTTGGATGCAGGTAACGGTTGCGGCCGCCAACATTCCGGGGGTGAATTCACAGAATTGGCCGACAGATTGCTTCCAGTCACGGCAATCTTTCCCTAACCCGTCCAATAGGTTCCTGCTACTACTTCCCTGTCATCATGTTGGTAATCATATTTACTATTATAGCTACTTCCAGGCAAGTTGACAAGTTTTTTTATCATTTTTTTCAAAATTCCCTAAACTCCCCTAAACCAGCTGAAAAGGGTCAGTGGCTATCTGGGAAGCTAAGACATCCTTGGTGCCGAATTCTTTTTGAAGCAATCCTGCTACATGATGCTTCATCATAGACTCGGCGTAATGCCCAACATCAAGTACATTCAGCCCCATTTCCAGAGCGTCGTGGGCATCGTGAAACCCCATGTCGCCAGTAATGTAAAGGTCAGCACCCGCTTTTTTGGCATCTGCCATAAAACTGGACCCGCTGCCCCCGACAACTGCCACCGTAGTGACCGTTTGGTCCAAGTTGCCACTAAAGCGGGCATAGGATATACCAAGGGATTTTTTTGCCAATTGTATGTATTCTTTAATGGGAACTGCGGCCGGTATGTCACCCACCCGTCCCAGCCCAAATACTTCCCCATCTTTTGGGGCAGCGATAGGGAAAACATCGTATGCCGGTTCTTCATAAGGATGGGTTTTTAATACCTGGGATAAAATTTTATGGATGTCCTTTTTTAAGGCAATCCCTTCGATTTTAACTTCCGCCACGCTTTCAGATCCGCCTGTGGTTCCGATGAAAGGCTGGCTTCCCGCAAGAGGGATAAAGCGGCCCGTCCCTTCACTGGTAAAGGTACAATGGGAATAATCCCCCAGATGCCCGATGCCGGCGTCTCCCATGGCTTGGCGGACAATTTCCGCATGGCTTTCTGGGGCGAATATCGCTAGCTTGATGTACTCCTCTACCTTTGTAATGGATAAGGGGCGGGCATTGGTTAGGCCGAGGCCACTCGCCAACACATCGTTCATCCCATTTTTTGCAATGTCGTAATTGGTGTGCATGGCGTAAATGGCAATCCCATGCTGCAGGCACTTTTCCACGACTCTCCCTTTCTCAGTACGGGTATCGATGAATTTTAAGGGCCGGTAAATAAAGGGATGATGGGCTACAATAAGGTTTGCGCCCATATCAATGGCTTCCATCACCACGTCAAGGGTTACGTCTAGGGTCACCAGGGCTTTTATGAGAGGGGCTCCGGGATTGCCGATGTGAAGCCCGATCGGGTCTTTGTCATAAGCAAGTGATTTAGGGAACAGGGTTTCTAGGTGTTTGATGATGTCTGAAATCAGCATTTTCCCAGCACCTCCCTAATTTGCCCATGCCTTTTTTGGACTGTTTCAAATTTCGGATGCCCCTTGGGCAACCTGTCCAGTATTAACTGCTGTTTTTCTAAAGCGACTTCCCAGTAAGCTTTGAATGCCGGGTCGCTTTGGTTTTCCAGCAGGACAGGACCGAATAAAATGGCTTCTTCGCTATAAGGCAAAGCGTTGGCATCAGGTTCTGCCACTATGATTTCGTAAAATTTCCCATCTTCTAAAATCAAGGCTTCGTCCACAATGGAAAACCCCCAATCCGGAAGGATTTCGCGGATCAGGGGGGCGTCCACGTTGGATTGCAGGACAAGGCGGTGGCAACTCCTTGCCACTTCTAAATGGGCACCGATAATGCTTCGGATCAGTTTCCCGCCCATTCCTGCAATGACAACCCCCTCTACTTCATCGGGTGAGAGCACAGAAAGGCCAGAACCAAGCCTTATATCAATCTTGCCCTGAAGACCATGTTTATCAACTGTCGTCTTGGCCATTTGCAAAGGGCCGGCGCCAACGTCCGCGGCGACGGCCTTTTTAATTTTTCCGTTTAAAATTCCATAACAAGGCAAAAGGGCATGGTCGGTCCCAATATCCGCAATAGCATCGAGTCCCGACAAAAATTCAAGGCATGCCTTTAAACGCCTGGATAATTCAAAAGTTATCATATCTTGGCCGCCTACTCTTCCATAAAATCTTTCAGGCGGCGGCTTCTTGACGGGTGGCGAAGCTTGCGAAGGGCTTTTGCCTCAATCTGGCGGATCCGCTCACGGGTAACGCCAAATTCCTTGCCTACTTCTTCAAGAGTACGGGTACGCCCATCTTCAAGCCCAAAGCGAAGGCGAAGGACCCGTTCCTCACGGTCAGTCAACGTTTCCAAGACATCGTCAAGCTCTTTTTTAAGCATCTCGTTGGAAGCAAACTCTGACGGGCTTAGTGCATCTGCATCCGGGATGAAGTCGCCTAAATGGGAATCATCCTCTTCACCCACCGGGGATTCCAAAGAAACCGGTTCCTGGGAAATTTTCAGGATCTCGCGGACTTTTTCCGGGGAAATGCCCATTTTCTCAGAAATTTCCTCTGGGATTGGCTCACGGCCAAGTTCTTGGACCAGTTGGCGCTGGATCCTTACCAGTTTATTGATGGTTTCCACCATGTGGACCGGAATCCTAATGGTACGGGCCTGGTCAGCAATGGCACGGGTAATGGCCTGGCGGATCCACCATGTCGCATAAGTGGAGAACTTGAAGCCTTTTCGGTAGTCGAATTTTTCAACTGCTTTAATGAGTCCCATGTTCCCTTCTTGGATCAAATCAAGGAAAAGCATCCCCCGGCCCACATGGCGCTTCGCAATGCTGACTACTAATCTCAAGTTTGCTTCAACGAGGCGTTTTTTAGCATATTCCCCTTCGCGCACGGATTTGTCAGCCTCATCTTTAGGAAGTTCCAAGACCCCCACTAAGATTTCATTTCCTGAGGTAGACTCCCCTTTATCGTGGATCAGCATTTCGATGCGCTCAAAAACTTCTTCCGGGACTTCTTCTTGTTTCCGCTGGTACCCCCGGACCTCAGTAATTATGTCACCCCGCTCGATGCGCTTGGCAAAGTTGATTTCCTCTTCGCTGGACAAAAGCTCAACACGGCCGATTTCTTTTAGGTACATGCGGACTGGGTCGTTGATCTTAAAGTGGGAGCTGAACTCGAAATTATCCAACTTGTCATCCACTTCTTCCTCTTCATTGAAGTCAGCTGGGATATCCTCGTCGTCTTTGCCCTCAAAACCTGGGAGCATCAGGACGGAATCGTCATCCTCTACGTCAATCTGCCCGGCCTCAATGGTTTTATCCGCCTTGACAATATCAATTCCCTCGACATCGTACATATCAAAAAATTTGCTGATGGTATCTTCATCCAAATTGATCTGGGCAAAAGCCGCATTTATTTCGTCGAAGGTAAGGTACCCCCGTTTCTTCCCTTGCTTAATAAGCTGATTATGGATATCAAGCATCTTTTGTTCGTCAATTACCGGGTTTGACATCGAACCACTCCTTTAACTGTCAAACTGTTGCTTCAGCTGACTGACTTTACCTAATAACTCCAATTTTTCCTGATCGGTGGCAGCCTGCCCGATTTGGCGCTTCAGCTGCTCTACCTGGATTTTATAAACGTACTCTTTGACAACGGCGATCAAGTCGTCAATAACGCCTTCGGCTGGTGCCTCAGGTAGCGACTCGCAATCAAAAAGGATTTCCGTCAGCGACTTGACCATTTCCTCATCCAGCCAGTTTAAAAAATATTGCAGGTTCATGGACTCCTGGGTCGTGTAATAATCCAGGATATACATGGCGATGTTTCGCCTGACCGTGTCATTTAAAGCACAATTGAGTTCTTTGTCAATTTTCAGGGCCACCCCGCGTTCCTTCAGCATATAAAAAATCAGCATTTTTTCGGATTTTTCATACTTTGAGCTGCCCCGGGATTTCTTCGGCGCTGAATGCATTTCATTTTTATTGTTGTTAAAGCCGGGATTTTTATACACTTGGTGGTTTTCATTTTGAAACTCTTTCAAAATACCCGATTCCCCGACATTGATATCGGCTGCCAGTTTTTTCAGGATAAGTTCCTGGAGGGTTGGCGTTTCCTGAATCTTTGCCAGGTAGAAAATGGTTTTTTTGAAGGCTTCCTGGTGGGAAATGAATTCCAGGTTCAACTGCCTTTTTTCAAAGCGGTACTGATAATCCACCGCTGGGACCGATGCTGAAACCAACTGCCCAAAAGCCTCCACGCCATTTTTTGAAATGTAATCGTCAGGATCCATGCCCTGCGGCAGTTCCACGACGCTTACATTGAACTGCTTGGCCTTCAAAATAGAGATGGCCTTATTGGTTGCTGCATTCCCTGCCTTGTCGCCGTCGTAGCAAATGAGGACCTGGTCCGTCACCCGCCGAAGGAGCGCCGCATGGTTTTCAGTCAGTGCAGTCCCCATGGTCGCCACGGATTCCAAAAACCCGGCTTTCACGGCGGAGATTACATCCAGGAAGCCTTCGAAAAGCAGCACCCTGTTTTGGCGGCGGATATGGAGCCTGGCCTCAGAAAAGTTATAAACCAACCGGTTTTTTACAAACAACCCCGTTTCCGGGGAATTGATGTATTTGCTCATCGAGTCGTCATCAGGTAAATAAGACCGGCCTGAAAACCCGACAGCCTTGCCATTCGGGTCCCTGATAGGGAACATGATACGGGATTTAAAGCGGTCGTAATAACGCCCGTTATGCTCACCCAGCAATCCCGCGGCAACGGCATCCGGCAATGAAAGCTCGTTTTGCCCAAGGGTCTGGGCCAGGCCATCCCTTAATGAGGGCGCAAGGCCAATGCCAAATTTGGCGATGGATTCGTCGCTGATCCCCCGTTCTTTCAAATACCCGCGGGCCTGGGCGCCTTCCTTGGAGTGGAGTAAAAAGTAATGAAAAAAGCCTTGGGCAAATTCCAGCGCCTCGTATTGTTTTTGCTGGGGGCTATCGGCCGTGGCTGGCGCCAGGGCAGTTTGGGGTAGGTCCGAAACTTCGATTCCAGCCCTTTGGGCAAGCTTTGCAACCGCCTGCGGAAAACTGATGCCTTCCAGTTGGCTGACAAACGAAATGGCATTGCCGCCCATCCCGCAGCCGAAGCATTTATAGATGCCCTTGTCGGGCGAGACGACGAATGACGGGGTGTTCTCCCCATGGAAGGGGCACAACCCTTTATAGTTCCTGCCGGCTTTAGTCAATTGGACATAATCGCCCACCACATCCACGATGCTGGTCTTTCCCAAAACCCGGTCAAATACTTCTTGGGGGATTTTTCCCTGTGCCACTTCCCTCAACTCCCTCCCGGATAAATGCTGGTCCCATGCTTTTTAGGAACCTACCTTAAAACTGCACCTTTGAAATCAAGTAGCCTGGCAGTTCTTCGATGGCGACCCGTTCCTGCTCCATGGTGTCGCGGTGGCGCACCGTCACTTTTTTGTCCTCTAGGGAATCGAAATCGAAAGTGATGCAGAATGGGGTCCCGATGGCGTCTTGGCGCATGTAGCGTTTCCCGATGGTGCCCGCTTCGTCATAATCCACCATCAGGTGCTTGGATAATTCCCCATAAAGTTCCATGGCTTCGTTGCTTAGCTTTTTCACAAGGGGCAGGACAGCGGCCTTATAAGGCGCCAGTGCCGGGTGGAAATGAAGGACTTCCCGGGTTTTTCCTTCTTCTAGGGCTTCTTCTTCATAAGCGTCCACCAAGAATGCAAGGGTTACCCGGTCAGCACCGACTGATGGCTCAATGCAGTAAGGCACGTATTTTTCATTGGTGTGCGGGTCGCGGTACTCCAAGTTGGCTTTTGAATGGGCCATGTGGGCCTTCAGGTCATAATCCGTCCGGTTGGCGATGCCCCATAGTTCGCCCCAACCAAATGGGAATTTATATTCAATGTCCGATGTCCCGTTGGAGTAGTGGCTGAGTTCCTCGGCGGAATGCTCGCGCATGCGGATGTTTTCCGGATTGACCCCAAGGCCAATCAGCCAGTTCCAACAGTAATCCTTCCAAAACGCATACCAGTCCCCATCGGTACCCGGCTTGCAGAAAAATTCCAGTTCCATTTGTTCAAATTCACGGGTACGGAACGTAAAGTTCCCCGGCGTGATTTCATTGCGGAAGGATTTTCCGATTTGCCCAATCCCAAATGGGACTTTCTTGCGGCTCGTGCGCTGGACGTTGGCAAAGTTGACGAAAATCCCCTGTGCCGTTTCCGGACGCATGTAAATGGCAGAGGTGGCATCGCTGACAACCCCCATATGGGTCTTGAACATAAGCTCGAATTGGCGGATGTCCGTAAAGTCGGTAGCGCCGCAATCCGGGCATTTGATGCCGTGCTCGCGGATGTAATCCTGCATCTGTGTTTCGGTCCAGCCATCAGCGACCAGTTCCGGGTTATGGTCCTCGATCAATTTGTCTGCGCGGTGGCGGCTTTTACAGGCTTTGCAATCCATGAGCGGGTCAGAAAAACCGCCAACGTGCCCGGAAGCAACCCAAGTCTGGGGATTCATAAGGATCGCACTGTCAAGGCCAACGTTATAAGGGGATTCCTGGATGAATTTTTTCCACCACATTTTCTTAACGTTGTTTTTCAGCTCGACGCCAAGTGGGCCATAGTCCCACGTATTGGCCAAACCGCCGTAAATCTCGCTGCCCTGGTAAACAAACCCCTGGGCTTTTGCCATACTAACAATTTTTTCCATCATTGCTTTGTTCATGTGATTGCTCCTCTCAGTAAAAAGTTCCGAAGGCCAGGGGCATATCCGCAAAAAATTCCAAGAGCCTCCTCCGTTTTAGGAAACTTTTGGATTTTTTAGAAAATAAAAACCCCCATGCCTATGCCAAATGCATAGGGACGAGAGTATTTCCCGCGGTTCCACCCTATTTGCGGAAGTCTTGCCTTAATCCCGCCACTTTCAAAACGCATGCTCCAAAGTTCCTTTCAGGCAAAGCTTGGTTTCCGGCTCGCACCATCCCGGATTCGCTTAAGACCAAGCACACTTGCCCTACTTTTCTTCATCATCGCACAATGATTCCATTTTATTGTTTAATTATATTATAACACGAACCGAATTACAATATACAAAATGCAGAAAATTTGCCTTTAACGCAATACTTTGAGGATTTTTGTGGATTTCAGGGAAAAGCCGCCATAACTTTCATACCAGCCCTCCAAAAACTGGCGAATGGGATCCAGTTGGTTGCTGGCCAAGGTGACATCCCGAAGCTTTTCAAGCCTGACCCGCTCCATGGCCCGAAACAAGGGAACCCCTTTGGCATTTATAAGCAACTGCTCGCCTGGTTGGTAACATCCCGAGCAAACAATCCCCCCCTGAGAGATGCTGGCACCCATAATATTTTCCGTCCCCCCGCATCCCGAGCAGCAGTCCATCGAGGGCCGTATCCCAAGGAGAGGCAAGGTCTTTAGCATAAACGCCGTAGACAAAAGCTCCATATCCACCCCATCGTCCGCAAGGAGGAGCACCCCCTTCAACAGTTTGAACAGATAAGGACCTGCCTCGGGTTCCAAATCTCCCCGCAAGATGATTTCTGCCATCTCATAAAAATAAGCCACGTTCTCAAAATCAAGCTTCAGGCGATGGAAATAGTTGTCCACCTCGCCGCCATACAGGAAATGAAGATCGCCCTCCCCCGAGCTTTCCTTTAAAGCGAAAGAGGCCAAGACCATGGGCTGGGCCAAGGTCCCGTACTTGCTGCGGGGCTTGTTGGCATTGTTGACGAAAATCCCGATCATGCCCAGGCGGTCAGTGAGGACCCGGATGATTTTATGATGGTCTCCGTAATTGAAGCTTTTTAAGATGATCCCTTCTGCTTCCATGGCCATTTGCGCTCCCCCTTTCTTTAGCACCTTAATTTTTTTCGAAAAAAAATCCGAGCCAGCAGGTTCGGATGAGAGCATAGACATTTAAAATCAATCTTTGAAACGCCCTGAATTTAGTGATGGATAAGTACTGGCGCCAACCGGTTCCGCTTCCTTCCACAAGAGGTAATGGTCGACTTTTCCAGTCCGTTTGAAAACTTCCCATTCGAAACTATCCATACGAAACAGTCCCTTCTCCAACTCAATTTCAAGCTCCGTTTTTAGCATAGCCCAAAGTTGTTTAATTATACATCTGCGATTCATGCTGAAAACTAAATTTTTAGTAAGCCTCTCCCATCGTTAGGACGAGTGGCTCGGTGAGCCCTAGTAATCTTTATCGCTGTAACCGAAGTCATTCAGGTAAAGTTTTTTATTGCGCCAGTCTTTTTGGACCTTCACCCAAAGCTCCAGGTAGATTTTCGTCCCCAGCAGGTTGGTGATGTCCCTTCGGGCCATGGAACCGATGTCTTTGAGCATTTTCCCGCCTTTGCCGATCAAGATCCCTTTTTGGGAGGACCGTTCCACCACAATGGTAGCCATGACGTCGATGAGGTTTTTCCCATCAGGTGCTTTTTCGATCTTATCCACGGTGACAGCCACGGAGTGGGGCACTTCCTCATGGGTCAGGTGCAGCACCTTTTCCCGGATCAGTTCCGAGATGATAAAGCGCTCAGGATGGTCCGTCACGTATTCGGATGGGTAAAACTGCGGCCCTTCCGGCAAGGTATCTTTCATGACATCTAGGAGGGTATCGATGTTTTCCCCGGTCAAAGCGGAAATGGGGATGACCCCGGTAAATTCATGTTCTTCCCTAAATGATGCAATGACCGCAATCAGTTCTTCTTTGGAAATCAAGTCGATTTTGTTGATGATCAGATAAACGGGCTGCTTGACGGATTTTAAATATTCGAGGATGAAGCGGTCGCCCTTCCCGATTTTTTCCGTGGCGTTGACCATGAACATGACAGCGTCCACCTGATTCAACGTGCCAATGGCAAGGTCCGTCATGAATTTGCCCAGCTCGTGCTTGGGCTTATGGATCCCAGGCGTGTCGATAAAGATGATCTGGGACTCGGAATCCGTCACGACGCCCTGGATTTTATTGCGGGTCGTTTGGGGCTTGTCGCTCATAATGGCGATTTTTTTGCCCAGGACCTTATTCAAAAATGTGGATTTGCCCACATTGGGACGCCCGATGATGGAAATAAACCCAGACTTGAATTTTATTTGGTTCATAAATTTCTCCTTCAGTAAAACAAATTTGCCAGATGGGGCCAAAAAATAATGGTCCCGATGGTAACGGCAGCACCTACCGACATCAGGACAGCCCCTGCTGCCACGTCCTTGGCTATTTTGGCGTAGACATGCTGCTTCCCGGTCAATAAGTCGATGGTCCGCTCGATGGCGGTGTTGACCATCTCCAGGCAGATGACCTGGGTAATGACCAGGAGCAAGACAGCGTATTCCAAGGGGGTTATCCGAAAATGGATAGCCATTAGCACGACCACAATAGAAATCAAGTAGTGGACTTTAATATTACGACTTATTCGCATCGCTGTCAAGATGCCAATGAAGGCATATTTAAACGAACGGGCCAAGGCGCTCAGCGAATGATCCTCTTTGACTTTCTTAACGTTGGATTCCCAGCTCATTTAAAATAGCCTCCTGCTTGCCAAACATCACCTGCTCGTCGGCTTCATTTTGATGGTCATATCCTAAAAGGTGCAAAAATCCATGGACTGCCAAAAAACTAAGTTCACGGGTAAAGGAGTGGCCATAACGGGCGGCTTGCTCCCGCGTCCGGGGCAAGGCGATAAACACATCCCCTAGCATCCGGGGCATCGGGATCCCTTTAATCTGGATTTCACCATCCACTTCATCTTCCATGGCGAAGGTAATCACATCGGTAACTGCATCTTTTTGCCGGTATTGGCTGTTGATCTGCCTGATTTCTTCGTCCGTCACAAAGATGACGCTCATTTCAATAGGCTTGCCGGCTAGGGACTCCCGCTTGGCCGCCGCTTCGATGACCGTTTGCACCTGGCTTTCAAAAGCGCCTGTTTCTTCGCCGGTCTGATTGTAAAACTCTATTTCAATTCCCATGGGCCCACCTCGTCGATCTATTTTTCTAAAAAAGGGGAAAAGACCTCTATGCAATGACTTGCAAAGCGGTCCCCCGTCACTTCGTTATTCCCCTGAAGTTTCATAGCTTTCAATGATTTTTTGGACCAGCGTGTGCCGGACCACATCCACCGTTTGGAAACGGACAAATTCAATGCCTTTGACGTCTTTTAGGATTTCTTGGGCATGCTTGAGCCCCGACCGCACGGCATTTGGCAAGTCGATCTGGGTTTCATCCCCGGTAATGACCATCTTGGAATTGAACCCAAGGCGGGTCAAAAACATTTTCATCTGCTGCTTCGTCGTGTTTTGTGCCTCGTCCAAGATGATGTAAGCATCTTCTAAGGTCCGGCCGCGCATGTAGGCAAGCGGGGCAATTTCGATGACGCCTTTTTCAATCAACTTTTCCGTCTGTTCCATTCCCAAGACGTCATGAAGGGCATCATAAAGGGGGCGCAAATACGGATCGACCTTTTCCTTCAGATCCCCCGGCAAGAAGCCAAGCGACTCGCCTGCTTCCACCACGGGGCGGGTCAGGATGATTTTTCGGACCAGGTTTTTTTTGAGCATGGCAACCCCGATAATAACTGCCAGATAGGTTTTCCCGGTCCCCGCCGGCCCAATCCCAAATACCAGGTCATTTTCCTGGATTTTGCTGTAATAGGTTTTTTGGTTGAAGGTTTTCGCGTAAATGGTTTTCCCCTGAAGCGTCTTGATGATCTTATAGCGCTGGTCAAAGAGGGATTCCAAATCCCCCAGCTGATTGGCCTCGTTCATCTTGATGGCATATAAGACATCGCGCTCCGTAATGGCCTGGCCTTTTCGGTGCAGCTGGACCAAAGCATCCATGACCTGGATGATGGCCTCTGACTTGCCTTCCCCGTTATAAATGAAGAGCTGGTCCCCCCTTAGGGAGATTTCCACCCCAAAATAATCTTCAAAAATCTTCAAGTGTTTATCGCGCTGGCCTGCGACCGCAATGGCCTCATCGTTTGTTTTGAACACCGTTGTGGTTTTGATCGGATCTGTTCCCATAATTCAACTCCTCTAGTAAGCGATATTTTCAAGGATGGTCACATGAAACAGCAGGCTGACCTGATTTTCCAGTACCCCTTGTTCTAGTATCTGCAAATCAAGCAATTCAAATTCCTTATCCGTTTGTTCCGCGAACTGATTCTTGATCAGCGAAGCGGCATTTTGCTTGATTTCCTCCAAATCATTTACTTTCATTATATCACTTTTTTCGTAATAGTGAATGGTTTCTAGGAAAAGGGGGGAATTCTCTAGGAAAAAAAAGGGATCGATGCGCCTTACCCTGGTGGTGAAATCCCCATATTCGACATCGCTGCCGGGAAATTGCCAGCTTTGGCTCCCAAGGTGCAGCACGCGCCGGGTGTCCATGCGGGTCGTCAGCATGGTTTCCACATAGTGCTGCGGGAAGGTCACTTCCGCCAAATACCACGTTTCGGCCAGGACTTCCCCTGACACGGTTTTATGGGTCGGGATTTCGACATTGCTTCCTGTCGGGTCAAGGACGGTACTCGTAATGAGCCTATCCCCTGCACGGACCATTTGACCCGGGCTGACCAATGCCCTGCCGGTCTTGACGTTGACTTTCCTAATCATCCCGCTGCGGCTGGCGTGGAGGCCAAAGCTGTAGCCAGGCTCTGTTTGGACGCGGTTGTTCGAGGTGTGGAAAACTTCAATATTGACGTTGTTTCCCTGACGGGATGCTTCCACCCAAATGTATTCATCGAAATGTTCCTTGATGGCTGCCTCGATCTGATCATTGTCTGTCAGTAAAAATTCAAAGGGGCCCAGGATGTAAAAATGAGGGGAGACGATCAGTTCAATTTCCAGCCTTTGCTCGGGAGTGGAGTTTCCCGAAATGACGTAGCCAATCGTATAGCGCTGCATGAGTGCCATCATCGCAAAGAAAACAGCAAGCACTGGAAGTGCAAATTTCCCCAATGACGGGTATATGGAACGGGTCCTTGGATGGGAGTACTGGACATCGAGGTGTTTCAGCACGCCCTTTCGCACAGTGATTTGATAGCCTCCTGGGTGCTTTTTCAGTTCATAAATGAAAACTTTGCGGCGATGCAGGTAGGCGACATCATCCATCGATGGGACGACGACCTGTACTTTGGGGATCAAAAAACCCAGCCATCTATTATTCATCCGGGCTTCCCCCTTTCTCGTAGGCGATGCACTTAATCAGGTCGCTCTCAATCCGGACAAAGTCATCCCCATACTCCGCTACCCTGAGGTTTTGGCCTGAAATTTCGTATCTCCCATTAGGGACGATGATATGGCAGCCCGTTTCCGTGAATTGCTTAATGGAACAGCGGTTGGAAATCAGCACCGTCCGGTTATTCACAAGCTGGACGAGGCAATAACCCAGGGATTGCTTGAATATGAGCGATTCCATCTTTTTTATCATAACATATCACATCACCATCTATTGAATTATTTTATTTTTTCATAATCAAGCTTATGATGGCGAAGAGGTGGATATGAGGCTTACGACAAAAAACCCGGAAAAGTTTTCCGGGCTGGTATCTCAATCTATTCTTTTTCTTCCACAATAAATTGCAGGGGTCCATCGGATTCTTCTACCAGATTAGTCCCCATAGAGGCCAAGTCCCCTGTTTTTAGGTCAACCTTGAGTTTTAGGATGCCATTTTGGGTCTGGACAGAAACTTCCTGGGCATCCGCCACTTTGACCATGTCCCTGAAGCAATGGGGATTGGACTTGATGGATTTGATGCCAGTGACGCCCTTTTTAGCCCGGCTAGAAGCCACCAGGCTTCGGACACGGACTTTTTTCACGTTCCCGCGGTTCGTCAAAAGGAGCAGCTCTTCTTTGTTGGAGCCCATTAGGACTTTGATGACCTCGTCATGGATGCCAAGGTTGATGGCTTTGACCCCCATGGTCTTGGTCCCAGAGACCGGTACTTCTTCCACTGGGAAGCGAAGCAGGTAGGCTTCTTTCGTCGCAATGATCACATCGTCCTTATTTTTTTCGCCAATCCGCAGGGCGCTGATCAATTCATCAGCCTCGCCAACCTTCATCGCCATCATAGCCCGGTTGTAGCGAAGCACCTCGAAGTCTTGAAGTTTTACCCGTTTAATGAGGCCGCCACGGGTAGCCAATAAGACATGCTCCTCTACTTTAAAGTCCTCGACTACCATTGCCGACACGATTTTTTCATCATTGTCCATGGTAACGATGTTGGATAAGTGCTGCCCTAGGTCTTTCCATTTAAACTCTGGCAACTTGAACACCGGCAAGAAAACAAAGCTTCCCCGGTTAGTGAACATCAGCAGGGTCTTGATGGTATCGACCTGGACCCTGGCAATGAGGGAATCCCCCTCCTTCAAGGTAGTGGCATCTGATTTGGACATGGAATAAGAACGCAGGCTCGTCCGCTTCACATAACCATCTTTTGTAATGGAAACCATCACATCTTCACGGACAATCATGTCGGTTTCATCGATTTTGATCTCCTGGATTTCCGCTTCGATCAGGCTTTTCCTCTTCGTCCCAAACTTATCCCTAACAGCTTTAAGCTCTTGCTGGATGACTTTTAAAAGCTTGGATTCGCTTGAAAGGATGCTCATCAAGTATTCGATGGTCACATTCAGTTCTTCATTTTCCCGTTGCAGGGCCGTGACATCAGTATTGGTCAAGCGGTAAAGTTGCAGCATGACGATGGCTTCCGCCTGGATTTCGCTAAAAGAAAAGGCTTTGATGAGGTTGACCTTGGCATCAGCTTTGTCTTTGGAACCGCGGATGATGGCAACCACTTCATCGATGACCGAAACCATTTTGATCAGGCCTTCCACAATGTGTTGCCGCTCCCGTGCCCGCTTCAAATCGTAGTTAGAGCGATTGGTCACCACGTCTTTTTGGTGCTGGATATAGGCATCCACCAAGTCCATGAGCCCCATGAGGACAGGGCGCTTGTTATGGATGGCGACCATGTTGATGTTATAAGACACCTGCAGGTCCGTGTTTTTAAATAAATAATTCAGGACGCTGTCCGTTTTGACGTCCCGCTTCAGCTCAATGACAATGCGCATCCCATTGCGGTCGGTTTCATCCCGGACTTCCATGATCCCCTCGACTTTTCGGTCAATCCGGAAGTCTTCGATTTTTTTGACCAGGTTTGCCTTGTTGACTTCGTAAGGAAGTTCGGTAATAACGATTTGTTCCCGTCCCCCGCGCACTTGCTCCACCGCTGTCTTGGAACGGACGATGATGCGCCCTTTCCCGGTAGCGTAAGCTTTTTCTATCTCTGCTTTTCCCTGGATGGTAGCACCTGTTGGGAAATCAGGGCCTTTGATGAATTTCAGCAGGTCCGCAAGGGTGGAACGTTTTTTATTCATCCTAAAAATAACGGCGTCAATGACTTCTTCCAGGTTATGGGGCGGGATATCCGTTGCATAACCTGCTGAGATGCCGGTCGCCCCGTTGACCAATAAATTCGGGAAAAAGGCAGGGAGTACCGTCGGTTCTTTCATGGTGTCGTCGTAGTTGGGGACGAATTCCACCAGGTTTTTATCGATGTCCTTTAGCAAAAGCCCCGCAATGGAGGAAAGGCGCGCTTCGGTATAACGCATGGCGGCAGCCGGGTCGCCATCGACAGAACCATTATTCCCATGCATCTGCACGAGGGGATCCCTAAGTTTCCAATCCTGGGACATGCGGACCATGGCGTCGTAAACAGACGAATCCCCATGGGGGTGATAGGTACCAATCACGTTGCCTACGGTCTTGGCTGATTTACGGAATGCCCTTTCAAACGTATTCCCGTCTTTGTACATGGTGTATAAAATACGCCGCTGAACCGGTTTTAAGCCATCCCGGACATCTGGAAGGGCGCGGTCTTGGATGATATACTTGGAATAGCGCCCAAAACGCTCCCCGATAATATCCTCCAGGCGCATCACCTGAATCCGTTCCTGGGTTGCATTACCCATTTTAATAACCCCATTTCTATTCAATCTAGCTTCCCACACCGCTCTGGGGCAAAAACTGGCCCTCCGAATCACCAATTCCGGGAAATTCACCCGGCTCCGGCGCTTCTACAGGCACATTTTTTGCCCCGCCGCAAACGGGTGCGGTCAGCCTTTTTATCTATTCAATTTCATAATCGTCTTCTAAGGTGAAGTCGACGTTTTTTTCGATCCATTCGCGGCGGGGCTCGACTTTATCGCCCATTAGGGTGGTTACCCGGTGGTCGGCATCGGCGGCATCTTCTACTGAAACCTGGATGAGGGTTCTAGTGGCCGGGTTCATGGTCGTGTCCCATAACTGGTCGGCATTCATTTCCCCAAGCCCTTTGTAGCGCTGGAGCATATAGCCTTTGCCCACTTTGGCAATGGCCCCGCCCAGCTCATCATCGGTCCAGACGTATTCGACGACTGCCTTTGCGCCATTGCCCCTTGATACTTTGTAAAGGGGAGGAAGGGCAATATAGACCCGGCCCGCTTCCACAAGTTCCCGCATGTAGCGGAAGAAGAAAGTCAGCAATAAGACCTGGATATGGGCCCCGTCGGTATCGGCATCGGTCATGATGATGATTTTTTGGTAATTGACATCCGACAATTCAAAATCGGCACCCACACCGGCACCAATGGTGTAAATCATCGTATTGATTTCTTCGTTTTTGAAAATATCTTCCATTTTGGCTTTTTCCGTGTTGATGACTTTACCGCGAAGGGGCAATATCGCCTGGAAGGCCCTATTGCGCCCAAGCTTTGCCGAACCCCCGGCAGAATCCCCTTCCACTAAGAACAATTCGTTTTTAGCTGGGTTTTTCGTCTGGGCCGGGGTCAGTTTCCCGGACAAGTTGGTTTCTTTTTTCCGCTTGGTCTTGCCATTTCGCGCATCTTCCCTGGCTTTTCGGGCGGCTTCGCGGACCTGGGCCGCTTTGACAGCCTTTTTAATGAGCAGCGTGGCAGTTGCCCGGTTTTCCTCGAAGAAGAAAATCAGTTTTTCAGCAATGACATTGTCAACAGCTGAACGGGCTTCCATGGTCCCAAGCTTGGATTTTGTCTGCCCTTCAAATTGCAGTAGGTGCTCAGGGATGCGTACTGAGATGATTGCCGAAAGGCCTTCCCGTATATCCGCACCTTCTAAGTTCTTGTCCCGCTCCTTTAACAAGCCATTGCGGCGGGCAAAATCGTTGAAAATCCGTGTGAGGACGGTTTTTGCCCCTGTTTCGTGGGTACCCCCGTCCCTCGTGCGGACATTGTTGACGAAGGACAGGATGTTTTCGGTGTAGGAACCACTGTACTGGAAGGCAAAATTGACTTCGATTTCTTGGGATTCCCCTTCAAAATAAACAACGTCGTGAAGGGTATCGCGACCTTCATTCAAAAACGCCACGAATGACTTGATGCCATCGTTATACAAAAACGTTTCCTGCTTGTCATTGCGTAAATCGATCAATTCAATTTTCAATCCACGAAGCAAAAAAGCAGATTCCCGTAGCCGCTCGGCTAAAATATCGAAAGAATAAACCGTCGTGGAAAACATTTCAGGGTCCGGCTTGAACGTAATAGTAGACCCCGTTTCCTTTGTCTTGCCCAGTGCCTCAAGGCCTGAAACCGGCACCCCGCCTTTTTCAAAACGCTGGCGATAGATCGTCCCTTCCCGGTGGATGGTGACTTCGAGGGATTCAGATAGGGCATTCACAACAGATGCGCCTACCCCATGAAGCCCCCCTGACGTCTTATAGCCCCCGGCACCGAATTTCCCTCCGGCATGAAGGACCGTAAAAATGACCTGTGGCGTCGGCTTCCCGGATTTATGCATCCCAGTCGGGATGCCCCGTCCAAAGTCCTGTACTGTAATGGCGTTGTTTTCATGGATGATCACTTTTATATGATTGCCATAACCGGCTAATACCTCGTCAATGGCATTATCTACAATTTCGTATACCAGATGGTGAAGGCCACGGCTGTCGGTGGAACCAATATACATCCCCGGCCGCTTGCGTACCGCTTCTAACCCTTCTAGCACCTGGATGGATTCTTCATTATAATTCAATTGCGTCGACATGCTGACACTCCTTTCCAGTTTCGGGCATACATCACAAATTCAATATTATACAAGATATATAAGCATTATCCTAGTAAAATATTTGTCGAAAAACTGTTTTTTCTCATTTTTTGTGCAAATCGCCCGCTATATTGAGGGTTCCTATGATATAATTGGGCAAAGCCCCTATGGTGGTTTTTGGGGCATATATTAGGCAATTTATGCTATTTCCGCTGGTTTATCTGAACGTTTTAGCATGGTTGGCCCTACAATTTTGGAGGAATTCATGACAGGCACCTTACTTATCGTTTTAGCTTACCTCATCGGTTCGTTCCCTTCGGCCCTAATCATCGGAAAGGGTTTCTTCAGGAAAGACATCCGCCAATTTGGCTCCGGAAACCTTGGCAGTACCAACGCTTACCGAGTTTTGGGGAAGTATGGGGGGACGGCAGTTTTGGTCCTTGACATCGGGAAAGGGACCTTGGCAGCCTATTTGGCTTCCCGCTTTGTTGGCCCCATCCATCCCCTCATTATTTCTATCTTCGCCCTAATCGGGCATATTTATCCGCTCTTTGCCGGATTTAGGGGCGGAAAAGCCGTGGCTACAGCGGGAGGCATCATCATTTATTTCCTGCCTGCTGCTATTTTGCTTTTATTGTCGGTATTTGTCATCAGCCTGAGAATTTGGAAATTGGTCTCCCTTTCCAGCTCGCTCATGGCCCTCTCCTTAATCCTCATCGCTTGGTTTGGGGGCAACTGGGGATTTTTTGGGCATAGCCTGGACACGACGTCAAAAGTGATGCTTTCCCTCTTTGGGCTCCTGATTATCTTCAAGCACATCCCTAACTACAAGCGGATGTGGGGCGGAACGGAAAACAAAGTAAGGTTTTAAGGTTTTTAGGCTAAAGGGGCACTGATGCTTGGCATCAGTGCCCCTTATTGGCATTATTTCATGTTTGAATTGATTTGCTTCATCACCTGGTTAACTTGCTTTTGGGACGGCGTACGGCCCATTTGAGACATCATTATGCGGATGACGTCCTCGTTAATCGGCGGATTTTCGCGCATCTGCTTTTCAAACTGCTTCCTCGCAAGGAAAAAGCCTCCCACGACACCAGCAAGGGCCAGGACAACCATGAATAAAACAGCTAGCCAAATTTGCATCATACCACACTACCTCCAACGATTGCTACAATATAGTTACTATACAATTTATACTAGAAAGCAGGGGCAAAGTCAAGGAAAATAGTGTTAGTGGATGTCAGGGCGGTTGTTTTTTTCAGCCTGGATCCGTTTCAGTTTTTCCGGAGTGACGTCGTTTCCTTCCGGGTCGATAACCTTGACGTTTTCAATGGTGTCGATCATCCCGGCACGAAAGTTTGCCAGGTATTCTTCCCTTAGGTGCTGCTGTTCCTTCGTTTCCTCTGGCGTCAGCTGCCCTTGTTTTTTCTTAAGGGCCAGCGCATTGAGGCGTTTTAACTTTTCTTCTGTCAACATAGGTGTGACCTCCAATCATTTTTTAAAGGGGCTTACAACTATTATACCAAAAAATTGAATATAGATAACTGCACAGGCCTACATTAGATTGCTTTTCCCGAATAAAGTTTTGAAAAACAATTGTTTAAACCGGGAAATTACTGCTATAATAAAGCTAATCGCATAGTTACAGGAGGTCAAATGATGAAAAAACCCATCAGCAAGAGGCAGCAGGAAATTTTAGATTTTATCGGCAATCAGGTCAGCATGAGGGGATATCCGCCAAGTGTCCGTGAAATCGGGGCGGCCGTCGGGCTTTCCTCAACAGCTTCCGTCCATAACCAGCTGAACCAGTTGGAAAAAAAGGGCTTCATCCGAAAAGATAAATCCACGACCCGGGGGCTGGTCGTCTTATCCCATGGCAGCACTTCGGCAAAAAGCATGCCTGCAACAAAAGATGCCAGGCTGGTAGAAGTTCCCCTTTTAGGAAAAGTCACTGCCGGCACACCTATCGAAGCCATCAAAAACCCATCCGAATTCTTTACACTCCCATCCCATTTGGTGCCTGCCAAGGAAAATGTTTTCGTCCTTAATGTCAAAGGCGATTCCATGATCAATGCAGGGATCCTTGACGGGGACCACATCATCGTCAAGGAATCCCGGACAGCGCGAAACGGTGAAATCATCGTTGCCATGCTAAAAGAAGACTCGGAAGTGACTGTGAAAAGGTATTACAAAGAACAGGGCCACATCCGACTGCAGCCGGAAAACGATGCCATGGACCCGATTTTATCCACCGATGTGGAAGTGGTAGGCAAGGTTATCGGCCTATACCGAAGCATTGCATAATCATTGGACAAATAGGCCCAAAAACGTTATTTCCAACGTTTTTGGGCCTATTTTTTTATAGTTTAGGGCACCTCTACTAATTCCAATTCACCCGAATTTGCGGTCTTTTTCCGCCCATCCTTTTAGCCCACCAAAGGAGGATACCTTCTTACGGAAGGGCGGGGACCCTGCCAGCAAAAATGTCATGAAGCTCCACTTCACTGCAATGCTCTTAATCTTTATTGCGCCGAGGAGCGCAAGGTCATGAGCACCGTAGAAGCAATGCTCTCAATCTTTATTGCGCCGAGGAGCGCAAGGTCATGAGCACCGTAGAAGCAATGCTCTTAATCTTTATTGCGCCGAGGAGCGCAAGGTCGTGAGCACCGTAGAAGCATTTTCACTTCCTCGGCTGGACGAAAAAATTCTCGCAAATGCGGGCAAGGCTCTTACGGTTTTCTTGTTCTGAGGAAGGTCACGCAGTGAGTACCGTTGGAACAAAGCGAGTTAATAGAGGTACCCTATAGTTTATCTTTGAGATAACCTTCTACTTTGGCAACGGTTTTAGAAAAATCTTCCACGTTGACGTCAAACCAAGTGACATCCATCTGATTCTTGAACCAGGTAAACTGCCGCTTAGCATAGCGGCGTGAATTTCGCTTAATTAAGCTAATGGCTTCTTCAAGTCCCTGTTCTTTCCGAAAATAAGGAAACAGCTCTTTATAGCCGATCGCCCGCATGGATTGGGAATTTTCAGGAAGGCCTGTTGAAATTAAGGCCTGCACCTCGCTTAATAGGCCCGTTGCCATCATGGCATCGACCCGCTGGTCAATACGCCCATAGAGCGCCACCCTGTCATCCGTCAAGCCGATCATAGCCACGTTGTAAACCAGCCGGTGTTCCTGTTTTTCCACCAGGGCCGATTTTTTTTCTCCGGTTGCCTCAAAGATTTCCAAGGCACGGATCACCCGTTTCCGGTTATTGTGATGGATTTCCCGGGCAGATTCGGCGTCCACTTCCATCAGTTTTTGATGGAGGGATTCGTTGTCAAGATGACCATATAGCTCTTCATCCATTGATTTTGGGCGGGACTCCCCTTCTGTGAATTCGTAATCATAAAGGACGGATTTAATGTAAAGCCCAGTCCCCCCAACAATGATGGGGATTTTTCCCCGGCCCTTGATTTCATCAATCTTGCCTCGCACCGCTTTTTGGAACTGGGCAACGGAGTAATCTTCATCGGGGTCTTTTTCGTCCAGGAGGTGGTGTTTGACGCCCTGCTTTTCTTCAGCGCTGACCTTAGCAGTCCCGATGTCCATTCCCCGGTAAACCTGCATGGAATCGCCGCTGATGACTTCGCCATCCAGTTTCTTTGCCAGCTCCACGCCCATGCGGGTTTTCCCGACGGCGGTTGGGCCAACGATACATATGACATCCAACATCTACATCACCCGCTTAAACATTTTTTCAATTTCATACTTGCTGAGGTTCACGATAATCGGCCTTCCATGGGGACAGGTATATGGCTGTGCGCATTGGCAAAGGGACCGCAAAAGTTCCGTGATTTCATGGTCATTGATGAACTGGTTGGCCTTGATGGAGCCTTTGCAGCTCATGGTTATGGCAACCGCTTCCCTAAGCTTGGCGACGTCGGCTGCCTTTTCCCGAAGCAGGTGCTCGACCAGGGTTTCCACGATGTCCTTGGCGTCTTTTTGGGCCCACACGGGCAACGTGCGCACCACAAGGGACTGATGGCCAAAAGCCTCGAATTCAAAGCCCAGCCCCAAGAGCGTTCCAAATAGCGGCTCCATTTTTAGCAGTTCATCCGCAGGGTAATTAAGCACCAAAGGAAATAACGGCTTCACACTCTCCGGGCCGGCGCTTCCCAAAAGCCCATAATTCTTCTCATACTCCACCCGTTCCATGGCCGCGTGCTGGTCCACAATAAAAAGCCCTTCCTCGTTTTGCGCAAGCAAGTAGGTGCCATGGAGCTGGCCAATGTAATAAAGCTCAAGCCCTTTTTTATCGGGGGTAGGAACGGTCACAGGCAGCGGTACTGCCATTTTTTTAGTAGGATACCCCAAAGGGGGTTGCTGCACGGCTGGGCTGCTGGGAAGGTCCCTTGGAGGCAATTTCTGCGGGTTATGCCAGGCACTGCCCTGGATTTCGGGCGGTGTTTCCCTGACCTCTTCTGGACTAAATTTCGGGGCGCCGCTCAAATCAAGGGATTGAAACACGGGTCCGGGTTTTGGGATTGGGGATTTTATCTCAGGTTGCGGGATGTAATTCACGCCGCTCAACAGCTGTTTGATTTGGGTATAGATAAAAGTGCGCAAAGCTTCTTCCTTGCTAAAACGCACTTCCAGCTTGGCGGGATGGACATTGACATCCACCAAGACCGGGTCGAGGTCAATAGCCAAAACAACAATGGGAAACCGGTCCTTTGGCAAAAAGGTGTGGTAAGCCTCGATGACAACCCGGGTCAGCCCAAAATTTCGGATGGCCCTCCCGTTGACGATCAGGGTCACGTAATTTCGGGAAGCCCGGTTGATTTCCGGGTCGCTGATAAAGCCCCTTACTTTGAAATCATCGTCAGTTTCCTCCAGGGGAATCATTTTTCTTGCAATATCAAAGCCATAGACGCTGGAGATGACGCTTTGCAGGTCATTTGCCCCCGTAGATTGGAAAATCAGCCGCCCATTGTTATAAAGCTTTAAAGCCACTTCAGGATGGGACAGCGCAATTTTATTGATAAAATCCGTAATATGGGACAATTCGGTGTTTAAGCTTTTCATGTGCTTAAGGCGGGCGGGCGTATTAAAGAAAAGATGGTTGATTTCCATCTCAGTCCCTTTCCTTAAAGCTGCAGGCTCATTGGCCAGCACCTCGCCTGCTTTAATGTGGAGGTGTGTCCCAGCCGTCCCATCAGATGTTTTTAGGCGCACGTCGGCAACCGAGGCGATGGACGGGAGCGCCTCCCCCCTAAACCCGAGGGATTTGATGCGGAAAATATCAAACTGGCTCTTTATTTTGCTGGTGGCATGCCGTTCAAAAGCCAAAAGGGCATCGGTTTCACTCATGCCATCCCCATCATCAATGACCTTCACTTGCCGAAGGCCAGCATCCTGAAGATGGATTTCTACATGGGTGCTATTGGCATCGATGGCGTTTTCCACCAGTTCTTTGACAACTGATGCCGGGCGCTCGATCACCTCCCCGGCCGCAATCATGTTGGCAAGCTGGTCGCTCATCCGGATGATTTTATTCAACTGGCATCATCCTTTCTCTTGATCTGCTTTTTCAGCTCATACATGGCGTTCATCGCCTGCAAAGGCGTCATTTCGTAAAGATCCAGGTCATTAAGCTGGTCGATGATTCCGTCATATGGGTGCGGCTGGGGCTGCGGCGCTTTCCCTTTGGTTTTAGGTGCTGGCACTTCAGCAAATAAGGACAGTTGCCCCGCCATGCTTATGGGTTCCTGTGGGGCAGCTTCAACTGGTTGCTGCCCTGGTGCCGGTTTATTTTGTTCAAAACCTGCCAGGAGGTTTTTAGCCCGCTGTATAAGTTGTTGGGGCAGCTTGGCGATTTGGGCAACATGGATCCCGTAACTTTTATCAGAAGGCCCTTCCATCACCTTGTGCAAGAAAATCAGCTGGCCACCATGGTCCTTTGCCGTCACGTGGCGGTTTTGCAGGCGGGGACAAGATTTTTCCAAATCAGTCAGTTCATGGTAATGGGTGGAAAACAGGGTTTTGGCGCCGATGTGGTCATGAATATGCTCAATGATGCTTTGGGCCAGGGCCATCCCATCAAAGGTAGCGGTCCCCCGGCCAATTTCATCAAGCAAGATCAAGCTATTTTTTGTGGCGTGCTGAAGCGCATGGTTGGTTTCCATCATTTCAACCATGAAGGTCGAATGGCCGGAAACCAAGTCGTCAGCTGCCCCGATGCGGGTAAAAATCTGGTCAAAAACCGGCAGTGTTGCCTCGGACGCCGGTACAAAGCAACCGATTTGGGCCATGACCGCTGTCAGTGCCAACTGGCGCATATAGGTGGACTTCCCTGACATATTGGGGCCTGTAATCAAAAGGATATCCAAATCAGCCGGCATCACCACATCGTTTTCCACATAACGGGTATCTTGCAGCACTTTTTCAACGACAGGATGGCGCCCGTTTTCAATTTCAATCACATGCCCATCGTTCAGTTGCGGCCGCTTATAACGATTTTCCTCGCTTAATGTAGCAAAGGATTGCAGGACGTCAAAAAAAGCAATCACTTTTGCCAAGTGCTGGATGGCGGGGATTTCACTTTTCACGGCTTCACGAAGTTCCAAGAACAGTTCATATTCCAATTGGATGGACTTCTCCTCAGCCCCAAGGATAAGCTCCTCTTTTTCTTTTAGCTCTGGTGTAATGAAGCGTTCGGCGTTGACCAGAGTCTGCTTCCTCACATACCCACAGTCCTCGGGGAGCGCCCTTAAATTGCCTTTGCTGATTTCAATATAATAGCCAAAAACCTTGTTAAACTTGATTTTCAGGTTCTTGATGCCAGTCTTTACACGTTCTTTTGCCTCAAGTTCCAGGAGCCATTCCCTGCCATGGTCGATGATGTAGTGGAGCTCGTCCAATTTTTCATCGTACCCTACCTTGATCATGCCCCCTTCTTTGATGCCCACCGGGGGATTTTCGGCCAATGCGCTCCTGAGTTTATACTCAAGCTCCTTGCAGTCGCTAATGTTTTGTGCTTGCTGGGAAGCGGCTTGCAAGGGGAGCCTTTGGATGAGGGCCTTAAACTCCGGCACCCTCGCCAAAGAGCCCTGAAGCTGGGAGAGATCCCGTGCATTGGCATTCCCGTAAGCCACCCGCCCTACCAGGCGTTCCAGGTCATACACCCCGTCCAGCAGCCTTTTAAGCTCCTCTTTCACCATAAAATCCGCCATAAATGCCGATACCACGCCATAGCGCTCTTCAAGCTCTTGTTTTTGGATGGATGGCCGTTCGATCCATGATTTTAAGAGGCGGCTTCCCATGGCTGTTTTCGACTTGTCCAACAGCCAAAGCAATGAACCCTGGCGGGATTTGGAGCGGATGGTCTCCGTCAGTTCCAGGTTGCGGCGGGAATTGTAATCAATGCGCAAAAAGTCCTGGTTTCGGGTGGTTTTTACAGGCTGCAAATGTTCCAGGCTGTTTTTTTGGGTTTTTTGCAAGTAGTTGGTGAGCCGCCCGAAGGCAGAGGCATCCTCCAATCCCTTGGCCAGATATTCAAATAAAGGGGCTACCCGGCAATCAGGTTCATGGCTGATGGTCAGTCCGGCCAATGCTTTCAAATGTTCCAATTTGGCAGTTTCAATTTCCGGTCCGATAACGATTTCGCGGGCTTCTAGGTTGATGAGTTCGCCAATCAACTCCCCCTCGCTGGTTTCCATGGAAAAATTCTCACCGGTGGACAGGTCAGAATAAGCTATGGAATAGTTGTTTTTTCCTTTGGCAAGGGCAACGATAAAGTTATTGGTTTTTTCACTGAGGGCAGACTGGCTCATAATGGTGCCCGGCGTCAAAAGCCGGACCACTTCACGGCGGACGACCCCCTTTGCTTCGGACACATCTTCCACTTGTTCGCAAACCGCTACTTTATAGCCTTTATCAACCAACCGGTTAAGGTAGCCTTCAGCTGCGTGATGGGGGACGCCGCACATGGGGACCCTTTCTTCTGTACCCGCCCCACGGCCAGTAAGGGCAATCTCCAGTTCTTTGGACGCAAGCTGCGCATCTTCAAAAAACAACTCATAAAAATCCCCCATCCTGAAAAAGACAAACGCGTCCATGTAATTTTCTTTAATGGTGAGGTATTGCTGCATCATGGGTGTATAAACGGTTTTGTCTCTCATTTTTGGCTCCTATGCGTCTGGCAGTAAAACCTGCCCATATTTACTCTATTATAACATGTTTGGCGAAACCTAGTCCAGATTCCACCAATTACGACACATAAAAAAAGCCCGGCAGCAGCCGGGCTTTGTTGGGCTTATCCCCCAAAAGGGCCTTCACTTAGGAATTTAGTGTTGATTTGTTGGTCGATCTCAGCCAAGACATCGTCATCATCGTCTTCAAAATCACTTTCAACAGGGCCTAAGATAGCAACACGCATCTTCGTTTCCCCGATGACTTCAACGACGATTTCAAATTCCACTTCAACCAAAATTTCATTGCCTTCGATGCGGGCATCCATGCAGGTCGGCTGTTGGATGGGGCGGGCGATGACCTCATCCCCTTCGTAAAGGCAATCCCGGATGAGGCGGTGGACATTGACGACCTCGTTATAGTCGATCGTCTGCCGGGCTACCTCGGTCTTTGTGTTGTCATCAAAGGCAAACCAAACGTTGATGTCGTAAGAACCCTTGATTTCAACAGTGTTGTGCCCTTTCCTGGCACCAAATTTGTGGTTGATGATCCAACAGCCCAGGATGCTGTCAACTGGATGTTCCAGGCCACCGATAGGTGAGGTAATGGCAAAGCGCTTTTTACCTTTGCCGATAATGGCCTTTGTTACAATTTCCCGAATATCGTTCATGCTAAAACCTCCCTGATAAAAAGCGCAGGACGCCGCCCATTAAGGCGCCAAAGCTTTTTTTGTGGCCTGCACTGCTACCTTACTAAACTATATTCAAAAACCATTGGTTTTAATGCCAATTTTTCGATAAAAATTAACTTAATCCCGCCCAAGGGTTTGGTTATGGCAACTTTTTTCCCACATTCCAATATATGAGGCGCCACGCAAAAAAAGAAGCACCCCCCAAAGATTTCACCGTTTCCGGCGTTCTTTGAAAGTGCTCCTTCAAGCCCATTTATAAGAAGTAAAAAACAAAATCAGCATTCATCCAAAAAAGAATTCACTTTAGATTCCACTAAAAAAGCCATGGTCTGCAAAAGCTCCTCCAGTTCCACCTGAAGCTGCATGTATTCGGCGAAAAGCGGGTTGTCAAAAAGGGCTTCTTCTATGGCTTTAAGCTCCTCTTCCTTTTGGCGGGTAGCTTCGGCAAGCTTATAATGGCTTAAATTGACGACTTCTTTTTGAAGGGTGGTATAGCGGCCATACAAGGTTAGGAGTTCCTGGTTTTGATGGACTTTTTCCCCAGCTTTGCGGTAGCGCCTGAAAACCGGGTCGGACTGAAGCCGCTCTTTAAGCGCCAAGACGGATGGCAACTGTATCGTATCAAGCATGTTCATCCACCAACTCCCCAAGCAAGTGCCAGGTTTTAGCCTCGGTGATGCGGACTTTGGCAATTTTTCCGGCATAAGAGCTGTCGCCTGGGAAGTTCACCAATTTCTGATGCCTTGTATAACCGGCAAGCACCTGGTCATTGTTTTTAGATGGGCCTTCCACCAACACCTCGACGACTTCACCCAAGAAACGCTCGCTGCCACGTTTATAACCCTTGTTTACCACTGCATTCAAGCGCTGAAGGCGGTCTTTTTTCTCCGCTTCCGTTACATCGTCTTTCATCTTGGCAGCCGGAGTCCCTTCCCTTGGGGAATAAATGAAGGTAAATGCCCCCTCATAGCCGACTTCTTCAACGAGGCTCAGTGTGTCTTGGAATTGCTCTTCCGTTTCTCCTGGAAAGCCAACGATGATATCAGTAGTCAAAGATACCCCTGGAATGGCTGCTTTGATGTCCTTCACTAATTGCAGGTAAGACTGCCGGGTGTATTTGCGGTTCATTTGCTTCAAAACCTCATCATTTCCCGATTGAACCGGAAGGTGGATGTACTCCATGAGATTGCCACGCTTTGAAAGGGCGGCAATGGTCTTATCATCAAAGTCCCTTGGATGGGAGGTTGTGAACCGGATGCGGGGAATATCTTCTTTGTTAAGATCGGACAATAAATCGCCAAAAGTATAGTCCCGGTCTTTGAAGTCTTTGCCATAGGCATTGACATTTTGTCCCAAAAGGGTCACTTCCTGATAGCCGATTTCTTGTAAATGCCTGATTTCAGCAATTATGTCCTCTGGCATCCGGCTGCGCTCCTTCCCGCGGGTATAGGGGACAATGCAGAAGGTGCAAAACTCGTCACAGCCATACATGATGTTGACCCATCCTTTGATGCTCCCTTCCCGGCGGCGGGGCATGTTCTCGATGATATCCCCTTCAGCTGACCATACTTCAACGACCCGTTCTTTACCCATCAGGGCATTGAAAAGGTATTCTGGCAAGCGGTGGATGTTATGGGTTCCAAAAATCAGGTCCACATATTGGAACCGTTCCATCAACCTGTTCACCACTTTTTCTTCTTGGGACATGCAGCCACAGACTCCGATGAGCATATCCGGGTTATTGAGCTTTAATTTTCGCAACCGGCCCAGTTCCCCAAATACCTTGTTTTCAGCATTTTCCCGGATTGCGCATGTATTTAACAAAATCAGGTCAGCCTTTTGCATAGATCCGGCCTTTGCATAGCCCAGTTCTTCCGCAATCCCTTGCATAGCCTCCGAATCGTGTTCATTCATCTGGCAGCCATAAGTTTGGATCCAGTACGTTTTGCCGCGGCCGATATTTTTCATGCTCGACCCGATGGCAAAATCCCGGTGAACCTGCACGTCTTCACGGCCGCGTTTTCTTGCATCATTTATGCTAGGGCGCTGGAAATAGCGGGAAAAATCTTTCTTGACCCCTGTCCTTGGAACTGTTTGCTTGGATAACTCCCTTTGTTGTTCGTTCAAAAAAACGCCTCCTTATGCTTCAATCCTTACCAATTACCGAAAGGTTCCTTTATCCATTATACTTAATATGCAAATCCATTTCAAGGCTTTACTTTTCAGACCATTAAATATAACGGGTTCGGGCCTTGATGTTTCACAATACATCAAAACGGGACTGACGCTTTCGCGCCAATCCCGTTTTGATATGCCTTGCAACAGACCCTATACAATTCCTATTGTCTGGACTCAACGATGAGCTTAATTGCCGTGCGCTCTTCACCATCAATTAAAATATCTGTAAAAGCCGGGATACAGATGAGGTCTTTCCCTGTCGGTGCTACGTATCCTCTTGCGATCGCAATTGCTTTTACTGCTTGATTTAGTGCCCCTGCCCCGATTGCCTGGATTTCCACTAGGCCACGTTCACGAAAAGCATTGGCCAAAGCACCCGCTACCGAGTTAGGATTGGATTTAGATGATACTTTTAATACTTCCATAATTGTCCCCCTCTTATTGTAGTTACATATTCATCTTATGCTTGGCAAGAGGGATAAATGCCTAATTTTTAAAAGAAAGGAACAGGGTTGGTCCCCGCTCCTCATGATTATCTAGCTGTTTCAATTGCCCGTGTTTCACGGATAACCGTAATTTTGATGTTTCCTGGGTATTCAAGCTCATTTTCAATGGTCTGGCGGATGTCCCGCGCCACTTGATATGCCCCGGCATCGTCCAATTTATCCGGCAAAACAGCCACACGGACCTCACGCCCTGCCTGGATGGCAAATGCCTTGTCTACGCCTTCGAACCGGGTAGCAATGCCTTCAAGTTGCTCTAAGCGCTTCACGTAATTTTCTAAGGATTCGCTGCGTGCCCCAGGCCTTGCCGCCGATAAAGTATCAGCTGCCGCCACGATGACTGCAATAAGGCTTTGGGCCTCTGAATCCCCGTGGTGTGAGGCAATAGCATCGATGACAATCGGGTGTTCCCTGTACTTATTGGCCAAATCAACACCGATTTCCACATGGCTGCCTTCAATTTCATGATCGACTGCTTTTCCAATGTCATGAAGGAGCCCAGCACGTTTGGCAAGCTTGACGTCTTCACCAAGTTCCGCGGCCAATATCCCTGAGAGAAATGCCACTTCCATGGAATGCTTGAGGACATTTTGCCCATAACTGGTCCGGTAATGAAGGCGCCCAAGAATCTTCATAAGATCTGGATGGACTTTGCCAATTCCAAGTTCAAATACGGCATTTTCACCGTATTCGCGAATCCTGAAATCAACTTCACGACGGGTTTTTTCCACGATTTCCTCAATACGGGCTGGATGGATCCTTCCATCTTGGACCAGCGTCTCAAGGGTAATGCGTGCAATTTCCCGGCGGATGGGGTCAAAACAGGAAAGCACGACAGCTTCCGGTGTATCGTCGATGATCAGGTCAACGCCTGTCAAGGATTCAATCGTCCTGATGTTTCGCCCTTCGCGCCCGATGATGCGCCCTTTCATTTCATCGCTTGGCAAGCTGACGACGCTGACACTGTAATCTGTCGTTTGTTCAGAAGAATATTTTTGCAAGGCCAGGATAATGTACTCCTTCGCCTTCTTGTCAGCCTCTAGGCGTGCTTTTTCATCAGTTTCCTTGACGTACTTAGCCACTTCATGGGACATTTCTTCTTCCACTTGCTTGAAGATGATTTCCCGTGCGCCATCTTGATTGAGGCCTGCGATTTCAACTAATTTGTCTTGCTGCATTTGCAGCGTTTCTTCCACTTTGCTTTCAAGTACTTTTAGATCCGCATGCTTCTTGGCAATTGCCTCGTCTTTTTTCTCAATGGCGATTTCACGCTTTTCAAGATTTAGGACTCGGCGATCGATGGTACCTTCCCGCTGGACAAGGCGTTCCTCAAAACGGATCAATTCCGATTTTTTTTCCTTGGCGTCGCGCTCGGCTTCAACCTTCATTTTCTGAAGCTCTTCCTTCGTTTCCAAAAGCGATTCTTTTTTCTTGGTCTCTGCTTGTTTTTCAGCATTTGAAATAATGTGGGCTGCTGACTGGCCAGCCCTCTCTAAATCCGCTTCATAAACTTTTTTCCTTGCTTGTTGTCCAATAAAATAACCTAAAAAACCTATCCCTACTAGCAAAATGGAGAAGATAATGTAAATTAAACCATCATTCATCTTATCCGCCTCCATATCGAAACTATCCGTTAACTATCTAACACCTTTCAAGCCGTATACTATGGTATACCACCCTACTCCTATTTTAATATTATTGGACTAACATGTCAAGGCATCCATGTCAAGCTTTACAAATTTTACCTAGAAAAAAGAGTTTGGCGCCAAATAGCGCCAAACTCCGATCAAGCTTCTTCCGAAAAATCTAGTGGAAGTGTATCCGTGTTGAAATCTTCGTCAAATGATGGGACTTCTTCTTCCTCATTGACGACGGTTTCACCAGGGATGATATTAAGTTTTTGCCTGACTTTTTCAGCAATTTCATCGGTAATCACCGGGTTTTCTTTCAAGTAAATTTTTGCATTTTCACGGCCCTGACCCATTTTTTCCCCATTATAAGAATACCAGGAACCGCCTTTTTCTACAATTTCAAACTCAACTGCCAGGTCAAGGACCTCACCATGGCGGGACACCCCTTCGCCATACATCAAATCAGCCTCGACTGTTTTGAATGGCGGGGCCACTTTATTTTTAACGATTTTGACTTTAGCAACAGAACCAATCATTTCAGTACCCTGCTTGATCGGCTCCCCTTTACGGACTTCCAAGCGGATCGTCGCATAAAACTTAAGGGCACGCCCACCAGGCGTCGTTTCCGGGTTACCAAACATCACACCGACTTTTTCACGCAGCTGGTTGATGAAAATGGCAATGGTTTTCGTATTGTTGATCAAGCTTGAAAGCTTTCTTAAGGCCTGGGACATCAAACGGGCCTGAAGCCCTACGTGGGAATCCCCCATCTCACCTTCGATTTCCGCACGCGGCACTAGCGCAGCGACGGAATCGATGACTACCATCTCAATGGCCCCGCTTCGGACCAAGGCTTCGGCAATTTCAAGGGCCTGCTCCCCATTATCCGGCTGGGCAATCAGCAGCTCGTCTACATCCACCCCAAGTTTTGCTGCATAAGATGGGTCAAGGGCATGCTCTGCATCAATAAATGCAGCCGTCCCGCCATTCCTTTGGACTTCTGCGATGGCATGAAGGGCAAAGGTCGTTTTACCTGAACTCTCTGGCCCGTAAATTTCAACAATACGCCCGCGTGGATAGCCGCCAACGCCAAGGGCAGCGTCGAGGGCAAGGGATCCTGACGGGGAAACCTCGATTTTAGTATCTGACTTTTCGCCTAATTTCATGATTGCACCGCGGCCAAAGTCTTTTTCGATTTTTTTCAGGGCATTTTCAAGTGCCTTTTCCCGGTCTTTAGCATCGACTTTCGAGACCGGGTTTGATTTTTCGGTTTTTTTCTTCATGGCATTGCCTCCGTTTCAAGGTTTTATATTTAGTCGGGATTTTAGTCTCCCTCTTAATATGTGCAATTAAGGGTGTTTTTCCTGCCTATTAATCAATAATAAACCATTTTTCATAAAATAGCAAGCAAAAAAGGGCGAATAGGTATTCGCCCTTTTGCCTTAATCTTTTAAAACCGCCAAATTTTTCAATAAATATTCGGCTCCCGATGCTACCGTCAATAATACAGCCAGCCAAATGAGCAGCGCATCCACTGGGATGCCCCATAATGAGAACGGCCAGTTGTTTAGCAGCAAGACGGCTATCATGGCAAATTGCACCACAGTCTTAAGCTTGCCTGTCCAGCCAGCTGCCATAATGACACCTTTGGCTGCAGCCAGGGTCCGAAGGCCTGTCACCATAAATTCCCGTGCTAAAATGATAAACACAGCCCAGCCGGGCAAAAGCCCCAGTTCAATGAAAACCAGGAATGCGGCTGTTACTAGCAGCTTGTCAGCTAACGGGTCCATGAATTTTCCGAAGTTAGTAATCATATTGTGCTTACGAGCCAGATAGCCATCGAAGAAATCCGTGACGGCCGCCACCAAAAAGATGATGAGTCCCAGGAAATGGCTATACGGCAATTCCAGGCCGCCAACCCGAAGATACGTTTCTGATAAACCCGTGACATAAAAACATATTAAGAAAAAAGGGATGAGGATAATGCGCCAAACCGTCAGTTTATTGGCAATATTCATATAAACACCTACTCTATTGTGATATTGAGGGTAATCTGCTGATGCCTCGGGGTCGTGCCAAGGGGAACCGCTTCGCCATTGACAGCCAACTCGATGAGGTGCAGGTTAGGGATGTTGAGGTAAAGGCTGGTTGATTCGACGATGGAAACTGTTTCCACGTCCCCGTCATTCCTAGTGAAACCGGCACCCGTCAATTCCTGGCTCTCAAATGGGATGACGATGCCATTATTCGTCCCGAGCCAGGTTGTCCCTGAGAAGGTCAAGGTCAGGACGGCCGCCTCCTCCGTCGTGACAATTGAGAAAACCTGCTGGTTAGCCGGGCTTTCCTCTTCTGTGATGGTGGTAACGGGCTGCACTTCGTCCGGTGCTTCAGCTGCCCCGCTTTCCTCCTTGCCGTCTTCTTCTCCAAGACCTGCGCCCTCTTCCTCTTGACCGTCCCCCAGGTTGATGTCCGTATTCGGGTTTTGGATTTCTTGCTGGGGTTCGCCGCTCATCCCTTGGCTGACCATGTCCCATAAGAAATAAACCCCAAAAGCAGCGACAATGGCCAAGCAGGCAATCCCAATGACCTTCCCTACTTCTTCTTTGCGTGGGGCGCGCTTATTGACGGCTGCCAAAGAGTTTGGCTTTGAAACAGCCTTTTTGATGGGTTCAGGAGTTTCCTTCGGTGCCGTTTCCCCCACTGTATCCCCATAAAACTGAGCATAGAGCGCGTCCATGCCAATCCCCAAAAAGGCCCCATATTTTTTCAAGTACATTTTCAGGTAAAAGGAATCGAATTGCTCAAATGCCCCCTCCTCAATGCTGATTATATGCAGTGCGGGAATCCCCGTTTTGCCGGACACATCTTCCACCGACATTTTTTTTTCTATCCGGTGCTGGCGTAAAACCCCTGCCAGCTGCTGATTGCTTTCCTTGATTGTAAAATCCACTGATCGACACCTCCCAAAAAAACTTTGTACAAGCTAACTCCATGATAACATATCTATATTTAATAAAAAAGGAATTTGATGGATTTTTAACCAATTTCGTTCGACGGAAAGAAATCCCAAAAACCGCCTTCCCTGTCCCCCACATTATACGCAAATCGAAAAAACGTATTCAAGCCAATTAAAAAAGTGCGGCAAGGCCGCACTTTTTCAGCATGGATAGCATTTTGTAAGCCATGTTTTGTACCGTTGTACTCAAGCGGATGCCTCCTCGTACTCAGGCGGCAATTATCTGTCTGCAGGCGGCAAGCGCCTGCCTCCCGGCTACGTTATTGATTCCGTGCAGGAAGTGCCCCTACCAAGTTTGGGTTGCTCGCTCGAGGGGTTTACCCGTTCCACGCTGGCGGTTTCCCGGCAGCATCGTCACTGTGGCACTTTTACAGGTAGTCCTGCCATACCTTGCGGCTTAGGCAGTTTCCCGGCCGTCAGCCCCTATCAGGGCTGCCCTAACTTATGGTTTCGTTAGGCACGAACACTACAACCATTCCAGGTTGTGCGAGCATGGACTTTCCTCAGCACCATAAAGGCACCGCAATTACCCAAATGCCATCGACTTATAATTCAACCAAATTTGACCCTAAATGTCAACTCCTTTTGACCCCTTTAGGGAAATATTACCGCCCAATGCCCATTTTCACAGCTTTATTGGATTTTTACAGCATTATTTGGTAGTATATTCCTAGGAGGTGTGAATGTTTTGACAGTAAATTACCCATATAAAAGAAAGCAGGCACCTGCCAGCAACCAAAAAACCGTGGATTTCGGAAAACGGGGGATGTCCTTTGAAGATGACTTGGAGCGTTCCAATGCCTTTTACCTTGCGGCAGACCGGGCAGTCATCCATAAAAAACCGACCCCCATGCAAATCGTCAAGGTGGATTACCCTGCGCGCTCTGCGGCGAAAATAACAGAGGCCTATTTCATAAAGCCTTCCACGACGGATTTTAATGGTGTCTATAAAGGGAGATACATCGATTTTGAAGCCAAGGAAACTTCCAACAAATCCTCCTTCCCGCTGGACAATCTTCACGAGCACCAGGTCAGGCATATGGAAAAATCCTCCCAGCATGGCGGGATTGTCTTTTTGTTAGTTAAATTTTCCCAATTAAATGAAATTTATTTGCTTCCAAATGAAAAACTAAAGATTTTTTGGCTAGAATATAAAGAAGGAAACCGGCGCTCCATAAAAAAAAACGAATTTGCCACACATGGCATCTTGATTTTAGAAGGGGCATATCCAAGGGTGGATTATTTGAACGCCATCGATGGCTTGCTTGAAAAAACTTAAACAAAACAACGGGTATGAAAAATTTTAAAGGCGGTGACGTTTTATGAGCGAAGGACAAAGCAAGAAAAAAAATGCCAAGCTCCCACGGGCAATAGGCTCCTCATTCTCTAACTTCTTCAAATCCCTTTTCCTAATCCTGTTATTGATGGGAATTGCCGGATTCGCAGTTGGAAGCTTTATTATGCTGAGGGTAATTGAGAGTGCACCGAACCTTGAAGTTTCACGTATCAACCCCACCAACTCCACCCTTATCTTCGACATGGACGGGGAGTTGGTGGACGAACGGGGGGCAGTACGCAGGGAATGGGTCGATTTCCAGGATATTTCCCCTGTGATGGTGGATGCGATCGTCGCAACGGAAGATGGCAGCTTTTTCACCCATAGCGGCGTCGACTGGCGCCGGACCATCGCTGCCAACCTACAAAACCTTGGGACTTGGTTTGGGGACAGCAGCAGCATCCAAGGCGGGAGCACCATTACCCAGCAATTGGTAAAAATGTCCCATTTGACCCCAGAGAACGGGGCGGCTGAACGGGAAGGGATTGAAGGCATCCAGCGTAAAATCCAAGAAATCTATTTAGCCATGCAGCTGGAACAAATATGGACCAAGGAACAGATCCTCACCGCTTATTTGAATTTTTCGCCTTTTGGCGGTAATCTAAATGGCATCCAGCGGGCCTCCGAGTTTTATTTTGGGACCGATGCCTCAAACCTGACCTTATCCGAAGCAGCGGCCCTAGCAGGCATGGTCCAGGCACCTAACACATGGCGCCCCGACCATAACCCCGACAATACAGAACGCCGCCGCGACGTGGTCTTGGAACTTATGGTGCGCCATGGGTACATCACCCCGGAAATGGCCACCCTCGCCCGCGCTGAACCTGTCACCGATAACCTGGTCTATACGGTTACGGAGCTCGATAGCCGCCATCAGTACCAAGCGTATATCGACGCTGTCTTGGAAGAGGTACAGGAGCGCTTCGGGCTTGATGCTTCAATGAATGGCCTTCAGATTTTCACCAATATGGACCGAAATGCCCAGGCATTCATCCACACTCTGCAAAATACAAACGAAATCGTCAACTGGCCCAACGACAACATGCAAAACGGGATTTCCTTCATCGAAACCATGACAGGGCGTGTCCGTGCCATTGGGGGTGGTCGGAATCAGGCCGTAGGGGAACGGTTATGGAACCGCGCCACCCAAACCCGGCGGCAGATTGGTTCCACCGCCAAGTCCCCTTTCGTCTATGCGCCTGGGATGGAAAAACTGGGTTGGGGGACAGGGACAAGTTTCAATGATGACCTTTGGGCATGGCCCGGGCAAAATATTTTAAGGAACTGGGATTTGACCTACCATGGCGTCCTGACCATCAGGCAAGCCCTGGACATGTCTTATAACGTTCCCGCAGGGAAAGGGATGATCCAGCTTCTTGACCAAATTGGCCAAGAAGGGATGCAGGAATGGGTGGCTAACATGATGGGGCTAAGCCCAGAAGAAGTAGGCACCATCAACCCCTCAGCCGCCATTGGGACCATGGAGTTTTCTCCGATGCAAATGGCTGCGGCATACGCCGCTTTTGGCAACGGGGGCACTTATAACGAGCCTTTCTTCATCGACCGGGTCATCTTGCCTGATGGAACCGTTATCTATGGCGAGGACATCCGTGAATCCCACCAGGCCATGTCAGCTGAAACAGCATGGATGACTACCGAAACCCTAAGGAGCGTCATGACCCAGGGGACTGGTGCCACTTGGGCCAACCAAGGGATTGGGCATATGAACCTGGCAGGAAAAACCGGGACCACCAACTTCGATGACCGGACCCGGACCGAACTGGGTATCGGAGCCCAAGTTGCGATGCCGGATACTTGGTTTGTCGGATTCTCAGGGGAATTCACGGCTGCTGTTTGGTCTGGATTTGACAGCAACCGGGATAAATTCGGGCAACCCCAGTTTATCGAGAACCACACCCAGGGCATTTCAGGACAGGTATTCAACCAGATCATGAGAAACTTAAATACGGGGACACAACAGCTCCCCCGCCCAGAAACGGTCCAGGGCTTCACCATTGAACTTGAAAGCGGGGGCGACGGAAATGTCTTGCTCGCTTCCACCAATACGCCGCAAAGTTACCGGGCCACTGAATTTTTCCGGGTAGGCACCCAACCAGTAACCGCCTCTACCCGTTTTACGCAGCTGGATACCCCGCAAAATTTCAGGGGAAGCCAAAGCGGAACCAGCCTGAATTTTGAATGGGACCACATTCCAGCGGCAACTGCATTAAGCCGCGACGCTTTGGTCTCTGCCATCAGCACTGCCAACGCCGTCGGCCGGAATGCCTCCAGCCTCAGCGACCCAGCTGTCTTGAGACTTGCCATCCAAGAAGGCCAGGGGAGGATGATGCTTCGCCAGCTAGACACCATCGGGGCTACCATTTACACTGTTTTCGCCGAGACGACAGATGGAAGCACCTTTGAAATCGGCCGCAGCTTTGCAAACTCCTTGACTGCCACGGTTTCTTTAGGTGAACTGGCACGGATCAAAGATTTTTATGTCATTGCCAGCTTTGAAAACTGGGGCGGCCTGGATAGCACCCCTTCCAACCGATTTCAAGTTGCCATCGACCCTACCCAATTGATGGTCCAAATCCCTAATATGCGGGGATGGACAACCGACCAAGCTACGGAGTGGGCAGACCAAAATGGCATCAATTTAAACTTTGCCCAAGAAAGCAGCGTTGAAGTCGAAGCAGGGCTGATTGTTTATACTGACCCTGCCGGAGAAATACAACTAGGTGGGACTTTAAGGGTTGCCGTTTCCTCGGGACCGGCATTCGTTCCTCAACCGCCTACGGAACCTGAAACACCTGAAGTCCCAGAAGGCGAAACCCCGCCTGATACTGGTGGCGAGGGTGACGGCGACTAAGCAGAGAGCCTTGTTGCACTAAATAAAAGACACACGGTAAGCCATTTTGCTTAACCATGTGTCTTTTAGCATTTATCCTTATCTAAACCATTGTTGAAAGAAATGTTTGTCCCTGATGGTCCCATCCGAATTGAAAACACCCAAATACTGCCCGTCGCTTTGTCCGGTGGACCAAATGGCGCCGATCACTGAGTCTTTGGAAGCAATCCCCAACTCCTTCATCATCCTAAAAAAAGTTTCTTTTCCCGTTCCATAATGTTGGGTAATGTAGGCAATCAGGTAAATAGCTGCGGCGTTGCTCCCTAATTCCTGGGGGCTTTTGCTTAACAGGTGGGTCTTGACAATGCATGGCCATTCCTCTTTGTAGCTCTCTAACAGAATATCTTCTATCTCACCGAGCCCATATGCCCGGTAACAGGATTTCCCCTTAGATTTCAATTGGTTTTCTAATTCACTGTCTTCAAGGATTTGGTTGAGTACCGTCTTTAAATTGTGCGTTTTCAAACCTGCGTTTTCTGTTATGGAACACTTCTTCAAGTGATCCGGAAAAATGATTTTCAACTGTCCGCCGTCCATAATCTCCCCCCTAAGACTTGCAAAACCATTTTAACTCCACCTGAAAGCGACTGAATTTTGCGGGAATCGACTAGGTTAGATAAGATAGGTGAAATTAGTATTAATTTATGTGTGCCCTTTCCAAAAAAGAACAAATGCAAAGAAGTTGGCAGGCTAAAGGCTGAATTTCCTTTAACCTGCCAACTTCTGACTTTTTTATAACTGGAATTTTGCCGTACTGCCGCTTAGGCCCGAGGTTACCAGAAGTTTGGCAGGAATCCGGTCCTTAAGCTCGGCGACGTGGGAAATTACCCCAATCAACCGGCCATGGTCTTGCAGGTCCATTAAAATATCGACTGCCTGTTCCAGTGAATTGGGGTCAAGGGTACCGAAACCTTCATCAATAAACATGGTATTAAGGATAATCCCCCCGGCATTTTGCTGGACGGTATCAGAAAGCCCCAGTGCTAATGCCAAGGAGGCTTTAAAGCTTTCTCCCCCCGACAAGGTTGAAATGGAACGTTTTTTACAGGTATGGCTGTCGTAAACGTCTAGTTCCAGCCCTTTTCGCCCGCCTCCCTTGGCAACTTCCTGGCGCAACAGGTAATAGCGCCCCGAAGTCATTTTATCCAACCGGCCGTTGGCGGAGTCAAGGACACGGTCGAAATACCCAGACAGCACAAAGGTTTCAAAGGTCATCTTGCCGGCGGTCCGCCCATTGGCAAGCTCCGCCAGCTCTCCCACCACTTTATATTCTTCTTCCTTGTCTTTTATTTTACCATACCGCCTGCTCACCTGGGTCAAGACATTGGCAATGAGCGTTCCCTGATGCCCAAGTCCTAAAAGTTCGGTGGAAAGCTGTTCTTTTTCCACATCCAGTAATTGAAGTTTTTCCATCAGGGGATTTAAATCCTGGAATTTCGTCCCTGTAATCCGGGGAGCCAGCTCCACGAGTCGCTGTTTTGCTGCCTGAAGCCTGCCCCCAAACTGCTGGAGCACCGCTTCCAATTGGCTCACCCCTGATTTTTTTTGGAGTGCCTCATGATAGGATTCCAAGGAAGGGAAATGTTTAGCATATGCCTTCGAAAATTCACTTTCGGCACGGTTGATCTCACCTAAGGCGATGGTTTTTCGCTGTCCGAGGGCATGGATTGCCCCTTCTGTTCCCTGATAGCTGGTAGAAACCTTGCTAAATTCTTGGCGGGTTTTTTCTATTTTAGATTCGATTTCCTGCCTTGACCGGGCTACCCTCGAAATTTCAAGCTCCAATATGGGGAGGTCGCGATAGAGAGCCGGTATCCTGTTCTTTGCTGCTTCTTGTGCTTTTTGGGTGGACTGGATGCTGACCTGCAATTTTTCCAAGGCTGTTTTAATGGAATTTTGCTCCTCTTCCCCTTGCTTGAAACGACCCCTTTCCCGACCCACTTTGCCAAGGATGGCCTCTTGATCGATTTTTTTGCGCTGACTTTCGTTCAGGCCATTTCCCATCGCTTGCTTTGATGCTTCCAGTTTGGACAATGTTGCCAATAACTCCTCTTTATCCTCCTGTTGAAAATCCCCACGTAGGTTTTTTTCCTCGGCTTGCGCCCGGGTATAGTCAGCCAAGGCCTGGTTTTCAGCCAACTGTGCGTTGTCATAGGCCGCTTTGCTTTGGTCAAGCTCCTCTTTCGAGATACTGCCTTGCGTAAAAATAGCGGGGCTTGGATGTTCCAATGAGCCACAGACAGGGCAGCCCTGCCCGATTTCAAGTTCCTCTGCCAAACGGGCAGCCGCCGCATGAAGGTAAGCAGTGGCTTTGGTTTCGTAAGCCGATTTCCTTCCACTACAGTCGTTTTGTCGCTTGATATAATTTGCTTTCAGGGCCTCCAAGCTCTGGCATGCCCCTTGCCAACGTTCAAATTGCAGGAGGGCTTCCTTTTTTTCCTTGATTTGAACGCTAATTTGCTGAAGCTTCAAATTCATCTGGGAAATTTCCTTTTCCAGGGCCAGCAACCCGTCCTGGACTTTTTCTGCCCCTTTAAGGAAATCCCTGGATTCTGCCATTCCTTTCTCCACCTGTTCCAGCCGTAATTTTAGTTTCCGGGCTTCTTGGATTTCCACTGCCAGTTTCTCCTGAAAGGGGATGAGTTGCCTAAGTTCCGCGCCCCATCCTTTTAACTGGCTTTCCTCGACCATCAACTGCTTTGCTTTCTCTTCTTCCCGTGGGAGCCCATCATGGCGGGTTTTGGCATCATGCAATCTCACGGCTAATAATTCCAATTGCTGTTTTTGGGCAGCTTCGGACTGGCACAATTCCTCATAACTGGCTTTTAGGCGGTTTTTTGCCTTTTCCTGTACTTCCAGTTTTTCCGCTTCGCGAATCTTTACAATCTCGTTTTTGGTGTTTTCCATCGCTTCAGATTGGCCTTTGAGGGAAGTTAGTTCCTGTTCGACACGTCCTTTTTCTTCCAACAGCTGGTTAGCAGACCGGGCTTCTTCCCACTTCAAACGGACGCTTTCCGATTGCTTTTTATGCTCAGCAAGTTTTAGTTGAACCGCTTCTTTTTGCCCTAATACCTTCTTGGCTTCTTCTTGGAGGATTTCAATGGCGTTGCCTTCACCGTTGGATTCCTGCAAACTATCCGGCAAGGCGGTAAGGGCAGATTGGATTTCCTGCTGGTAGATACTAACTTCCGACTTTAGCATCGAAGCGTTTTCTTGAAGTTTTTCCTGGATGTCCTTGTAAATGAAGGTGCCGAAAATTTTTCTTAGGAGTTCTTCCTTGTCCTTCGTCCCCGCCACTAAAAATTCCTTGAAATCCCCTTGGGGGATCATGACGATTTTACGGAACTGGTCCACGGTAAGCCCTAAAATGGCGCTGATTTCTTGCCTCACCTCCCCATCCTTGGTCAGTGGCGGGCGGTTGCTGCCCTGTTCCAAAAGTTCCACGGCAGCCGCCACTTCACGGTAGCCGGTGCCCCGTTTCTTTGGGGCCATCTGCTTCGGTGTCCTTCTGATAGTGAAAACCCGGTCATGGACACCGAAAGTCAGTTCTACCGAGGTCAGCAAGTCGCTGGTAACGGAAAAGTCCGAACGAAGCTGCTCCCCATTCCTGCCCTTGCCGCTGGATTCCCCATAAAGGGCGTAGCAGATGGCGTCAAAAATGGTGGTTTTCCCCGCACCGGTAGGGCCCGTAATCACGAATATCCCGCAGTCCCCCAAGTCATTTTTAAAATCAAGTTCAACGGTTTTAGCAAAAGGCCCAAAGGCCGACAACCTCAAATGGTATGGCTTCATTTTATCCCTCCAGCGCTTTCAAAATAGTTTCAATGGCCCTGCGCCCCGCCTCTGGCAAGTCCTTCTCACGTTGGTGGGCGTAAAAATCCGAGAATAATTCCACCGCTGACTTTTGGGCCTGGGGCTGCTGCAAACGTTGGGCTGATTGGAAACGGTCTTGGTTGTTTTTGGCGAGGGTCAGGGCCATGATGTGGGGATAAACCGTCCTTAGCTTGGCCATGGGCTCCATGATTTCCCCTTCATCGGTGAGGACGACCCGGACATAATCCTCAGTCCCCTCCCCGTTCAAAAGTTCTTCCAATGTCCCTTTCAATGTGCGAAGGTCGCGCTTTAGCGTCAAAGGCAAATGGGTGGTTTCAATTTGTCCCTCGCCGTCCATTTCCACCAGGGTAATAGACTTTTTGTCGTTTTCCTCGGAAAAAGAATACTTCAGGATGGAACCGCTATAACGGATTTTCTTAGACATGACTGGCTGGGCGCGGTGCAGATGCCCCAGTGCCACATAGTCATACCCTGAAAAAAGGGAAGCAGAAACCGTTTCCTTTCCACCGATGACCAACCGTTTCTCGGAGTCGCTTTCTTCTAAAGCTGTCACGCCACCACTTAAATAAGCATGGGTCACCATCACGTTGCGGGTGCCCTTTTCGATGGGGTTGGACTCCACCGCTAGCTTGGAAGCGTCCTCCAAAGATTTGATATCCTTCTCCTGATGGGCTTCCCTGACCACCGCATAATCGGCAAAGGGAAGGAGATGAAAATGCACAGGGCCAAACTCATCATGGACGGTAGCCTTGCGCATAACAGGAGTATAATGCCCTGCCACGAAATAATTGGCGGCCTCGAACAGCTCGTTGCCAAAATGGATCATATCCGCCCCATCATGGTTGCCAGCGATGGCAAGGACAGGGATTTTCTCATCTATCAAAAGAGCTTTCAAAAACTCCCCATAAAGGCTGACAGCCGCGGCAGGTGGGACACTCCGGTCATAAATATCCCCCGCCAGCACCACCGCATGGGGACGGTGCTCTTTAGCATACCCTACAATCTGCCTAAGCACATGCCGTTGGTCCTCCAACATGGAAAAATTATTGATGACCTTGCCAAGATGCAGGTCACCGATGTGTAAAAATTTCATGATAACGCTCCTCAATGGTCAGGGCTCAAAAGAGCCCCGACTGATTTATAAAAAACTCATATATCCATTATAGCAAATTTCGGCATAAAATAAATTTTCATCGGCATTTTTTTACGCTTCACCCCATAAAATTAAGGGTACCCGACTGTTTTTTAGAAGGAGGTCATACGATGCCACCTATCCACCCGAGTTTTGCACCTGATTTTGTGAAAAAACACCCCTGAAATGCCTTATTACCAACGGGTTAAGCGCATTCTTTTTGGGATGTTTTTTGCTTTTTTCATTATACACATAATCTTTACTTGACTGGCTTCAGATTCTTGGAGATTTTCTTCAGGTCACCCGCCGAGTACAGCTTCTTTTCCACCTTCATGCCGAAAGACTCAAGCAGGAGGGCCACTTCGCTGTCGTCCGTGTCACAGAACCTGTAGAAGCCCTGGCTTAGTTCCTCCACCCGGAACTTGTTCAGGGCCGCCTGGATTCTGTCGGCCGACAGCCCCTCGCTCCAGGTCAGCTTTTCGTC
>Ga0268261_10000068_pt1 | contig 66278 bp, 63 predicted proteins | sample TergutNc150P1_FD_190353 | JGI IMG/M metagenome (GOLD analysis project Ga0268261, IMG submission 190353) | Nasutitermes corniger P1 segment gut microbial community from laboratory colony in Florida, USA - Nc150 P1 (SPAdes) (version 2) | ecosystem: Host-associated > Arthropoda: Insects >... | reverse complement strand
TATCGGCTTCCTTCAAACTCCACTTCACAATGGACGCTCTTGCCTTTCGCTAGTAGTTGGCTACGACAAGCCCCTACAGTGGACTTGCACCACCTAGATTTGTACCATGCACGGCACACACAAAAAATGCAATATACATAAAAATATATTGCATTTTTTTGTTTTTGCAAAGATGTTTTCGCTTTTTGGTATATAAATAATTATAAATAACTATAATTTTGTACCTGCTAAAATTATAATTATAAATAATTACTTATAGCGATTAAATTAGTACATACCCTCTAGTATATTTTGTAGTGTATACATAGCTTCTCTTGCAGCGTTCGGCAATTGTTTGTATGCATAATTTTCTAATGCTCCTAGTGCTTCTATTGCATGGTGTACAGCTTCGTATGGAGTTATAGCAGACATTGATTCTATATCTAAAAATAACATAATTAGCAAAAAATATACCAAAAGACCAGTTATATCTTTTATACTAGTTATAATAGGTCCCGAACCAGCCGCTTGGTCTGCACCAATTTTTATAAGAAAGTTTGGTACTAAAAAACCAGCAGAAGATGCTATTAAACAGTTAACTGCAAGTGCAAGGGAAACGGCAATTGCCAAATTCCAATTTCCGAGCCAAAAACCAACACCAAAATATGCAAAAAAACCTATAACAGCACCTATAGAAAGACCAACCATTGCTTCTTTTCCAAGCTGTTTTAAAAAATGCCCCGGTTTTATTTGCCCAAGAACAAAAGCACGTGCAAATAAAGTTGTGGATTGTCCACCAACACTACCACCCATGTCCATAATAAGAGGTATAAAAAAAGCTATCATTGTTGCAGCTTCTAGCGTTTTTTCAAATCCTTCTACTATAAGCCCAGCTAAAAAACCACCAGCTAAAACCATAAGTAATATAGGTATTCTTATTTTCCAAATAGCAAGAAAACTACCGTTTACAAGAGTATCACTTCTAAGGGTTTCTTTTTCTTTTACAGAGCTAAGACCAGCAGATTTGTACATATCTTCTGTTGTTTCATCTCGTATTATATCTAGTGCATCGTCTACTGTAACGATACCAACTAATCTATATTCAGCATCTACTACTGGTACAGATAAAAGGTTTAAATCTTGCAATAGGTTAGAAACGATTTCTTGGTCTGTATCAGTTTCTACACGTACAACTTGTTTTACCATTATATCTTCTATAACTTTTTCTTCTTCGGTTGTAAGAATTTCTTTTAGAGATAAAACACCTTCAAGTTTTTTATGAGAATCTGTAACATACAAAGTATATATTGTTTCTTTGTCGTGTGCTTCTTTTTTTATTTTTTCTAGTGCAGCTTTAACAGTCATATCTTTTTTTAAAGATATGTACTCTGTTGTCATTATCCTACCTGCTGTTTCTGGTTTATAGCCCATCAGTAGGTTTGTAACTTTTCTTTCTTCTGGTGATAAAGAATTTAAAAGTTTTTTTACAACTATAGCTGGTAATTCATCAAAAAGTCTAACTCTGTCGTCTGGGTTCATTTCATCTATTAATTCTTTTATATTTTCATCTGTAAAAGAATTGATTAAATTTGCCTGCATAGTAGAATTTAGATTTTCAAAAATATCAAGTGCAACTTTTTTTGATAATAGCCTAAATGCTATAACTTGATTTTTAGAAGATAATCTATTAAAAGCCTGTAGTATTTCTATTTCTTCTGCTTTGGATAGAACATCTTTTAGAGCATTCATATTTTTTTCGTTGATGTATTTAAGTATCGTGTGTCTTAAATTGTTTTTTTCCATTATTTATTTCCTCCATTTATTTAATATTTGGTATATTCTATTTTTCTTAGGAAAATCGCTGTCAATCATAGTATCACCTCCCAATTTTTTTATTTTTATATATCTTAAAATTTGTAAATTTTACTTACAACATTATATATACCATAAAAATAAATTTTTGTATAGCTTTTGCGATTAAATTTTTTATTATCAATTACGATATTTTAATTATAATTGATTAAGCTAATATAGAAAGAGTGATTTCGTATGAATACAACAATAAATACCAACATAGGTGCTATAAATACTCATAGGTCTTTACAATCTATTTTTTCTAAACAAAATCAGGCACAGAGACGTTTATCGTCTGGATTGCGTATAAATGGAGCAGCGGATGACGCTGCTGGGCTTTCAATATCCGAAAAAATGCGTAACCAAATAAGAGGATTAGACCAAGCTACCAGAAATACTCAGGACGGTATATCTCTTGTGCAAACGGCAGATGGTACACTTGAAGAAGTACATAGAATGGCTGAGCGTATACGAGAATTAACAGCCCAAGCTTCGAACGATACATATACTCCAGATGACCGTGTAAAAATATGGAGAGAAGTAGACAATCTATTAGAAGAAATAGATAGGATTACAGCTAATGCAGAATTTAATGAAATAAAAATTTTTCGGGGTGATTTTAAATATGAATTAAAAGCTTTGATACCTGCACCTATAAGAGCAGAAATAAGAGCTTATTATCCTTTTACAGCAAGTGAACAAAATCCTATAAGGATACCAAATGGAACTGTACCAACACAATTTTTTCCTGCTTCATCACATAATAGTTCAAATATTCCAAATTCCCATTTGGAGCTTTTGGGCAATAACTTTCCAAAAGAAGGTCTCTTTATAATACGTGTAACAGACCCCCATAATGAATTAAATCCCGGTACACATGATTTTGTTTTGGATTTTGAAAAAGAAAATATAAATGGAAATATGACACGTGAAAATTTTGAAGCATTTTTTCAAAATCTTTTTGATGAAGCATTCAGACCAGCAACTACTACACCTAAAGGCAATGGTGTTACTATAAATACAGAAGGTGGCAAATTACTTGTACAACCTAATAATCTTGGTGGTTCTGGTACCCATGTTACTGTTGGGCTTACTGCTACACCTCAATTTGTTATTGATGGCGGTGTTATTTTTGATGAAAATGGCCGTAGCCCTGAAATAATACAATTATCAAGAAATAATACATGGCCAAAAGATACTACTATAACTCAAATAACTCCTACAACACAGCTTGCAAATTCTGCTATACTTGGAGCTGTAAATTCCGGTGGTATATCGACTAACTTCCCCGGAGCTGGGCAATCTGGTGTTACTGGAATGCCTTTAAATGATTGGATATCTGCTAGACAGGCACATCCAACTTTAAGTGGTTTTCCTTTGTATCCTCATAATGTACAGCCTATAACACCACAAAATCAACATACATTAATTACAGTTCCAGATGGAAGACAATTAACACAGGTAGAAATAAATAGAGAAGCACTTGCTTTTATGCAAACCCAAATTTCTAATTGTCCGATATTTTTTGCAAGTTTGCCAGATAGTTTTTCCTTATCTTTTGATGTTTTTGTACAACAAGGCAATATTTCTGGTTTTCATTTAAATTATGAAAATGCTAGTATTAATGGGGGTAATTGGCAAAGAGTTCATACAACTACGGTTACACTAGGACAAATAAGACAAGGAGCATCTGCAAATCCACCATTAACACTTGAATCTGCAAGTGAGAGGCTAAATAGTATTAGAACCGAGCTTGGTCATGCTGGAAACTTTAGTAGAATGACATTTAGTCTCGGTTCTTCTAATGTAGATAGAGATGGTAATATTGTAGCAGGTATACAAAGAAGTGCTACTTTGGGACGAAATTTGAGTGGGGGGGGGCGTAGATTTGGTAGTATTGGAGGTTCAAATGCACATGCACAATCATTGATTGGCGGTTCGAGTATACACGTACCATCAGGGGTCAATTCAGTGCCAAATGTAATTAGTAATTTTCCAGCTAAAGTATCGGACAATGGTATATTTAGAGTAAATATATCTGGTGGCTCTACAAATGGTCAGCCTAATTTTACCGAAGATAGATTTGTAGAAATAGATTTTGCAAATAAAACACCAGAATTTTTAAATCTGCTTAGTATGGTACCCAGTAGATTTCCTACAAATGAGCATGCAATGGCAGAATACATAACAATGAGATTAAACGAAGGGCCTTTACCATTAAGAGAATTTCCAAAATTTCATCATACAAACGGCGGAAATCAAGGGTACGATGCAACAAATTTTCCTATAGGTAGAGCTAGTATAGATAATAATGGTAATTTAGTAATACAAGCTGCAGAAAGAATGTTTCATGTAAGGATTGAAGAGCGTATGTCAGACAAACCTATGTTTGTTAACCGTAGAGGAACTGCAAGGGGTCAAAATGGTCATACAACGATAGATTTTCCATCTGACGATGGAATACATAGAAATGTAACTCTTACACCGGGATATTATACAAATATCGATGATTTTATTAATGCAAATGCAGGGAACTTTAACAGGGCTGGGCTTACTATTTCACAGGAAAATGGACAATTAATAGTAAATACTATATATGGGGGCGATGGTCAAAGTTTTGATACAATTACACCAAATACAGGTGTTTTTGGTAATCGGGTTAGCTCTGGTATTGATTTTAACGAACTTTTAGAAAAATTAGGTTTTGGAAGTCTTGCTAGAATAAATCAATTGAGTAATGCAGATAGGCAAGCATCAGACCGTAATTCTCAACAAGTTTTTATAGATGGTACATATGACAGAGCAAACCCAATACGCCAGTACGAACGTGAATATGCAGGTAATGATTTTTGGATACAATCAGGTGCAAATGCTATGCAAGGTTTTACAATAAAAATACCTGCAATTGACCGAATGTTCTTGGGTTTACGTACATTTTCCGATGATTTTTTAAATAATAGTTTATTTGGCGATGGAAAACATTTATCATCTATGTTAAACACATTAGATGAAGGTATTAATAGATTGTCCAGAGAAAGAGCAAATCTTGGTGCATGGCAAAATAGGATGGAACATACAATCGAACGTTTGCGTGTATCTAGTGAAAATCAATCAGCAGCAAATAGCCGTATAAGAGATGCAGATATGGCAAGAGAAATGATGAATTTAACAAAGGCAGATGTACTGAAGCAGGCAGGTATAACTTTACTTGCACAAGCAAATAATTCGGCAAATAATGTTTTAATGCTACTTGAATAAAACAAAAAGTTAAACTCCCAGTGTAACGAAATAATTGTTATACTAGGAGTATTTTTATATTGTATGGTTGTTCCATCAAAATCTTTTTTGTTAAAAAAAAATTAAAAATATACATGCACTTATGTCGATTAAATAAGTAAGGGAATAAAATTATAGAAAGGATGTTTTTTTCAAGGAAAGTCGCTTTGAAAAATCATAAATAAAAATTAAATCGTTTTTATTTATTAAACAAATATGGACATAAATTTAGAAATAAAAAAAAATCAATCGTACGTGAATATGGCAAAAAAAAATAAAAATTTAATTTCTACAGAGCTACCTGAGAATTTAAAAGAAGCCATTATTTTAGAAAATTTAGAAAACATACAAAATACAACCTTGCAAAATGTAAACGAAAATATTTCTACTGAAAATTTATTAAAAAATATTTTAAAAGAATTTAATCTACCAGTAAACGACGAAATTTTAGAAATGTTAAAGGCATTTGTAGGAGAAAATATACCCCTTACAAAAGAAAATTTACAAAAAGGCAAACAACAAATGCAGCTTTTTAATATAATTTCTAGGGATGAAAATAGTAATCATCAACATCAAAACCAACAAAATAATATAGAAATGCAAAAAGATAATACAAACATAGGTGAAAAGGCTTCTAATATTCCTAATACTTCTAATAACAATCCTAATAGCAATATAGAAAAAACGGCATTTGTACTAAAAAACAACCTAATCATAAATAAAGCTACATCTAATATAGTAAATAATTTTGAAATATCGAACTTGAATTTTAATAGTATGTTTGAAAAACTTGCAAATGCTATTTTAAAAATAGATAATCCACATATTCAAAATTTTATATTAGACAATTTTACTAAAGATATACAAAATAATCAAAATAATTTGGGTGAACAAAATTCATTGTTGAAAAATGAACAAAATGTTGTTGAAAATAAAAATATGACCGTAAAGGTTACCAATTTTGAAAATATTCAAAATTTAAATATACCCGAAAATTTGGAGATACCAAATAATTTTAATATAAACAAAGAAGAAATAAATACAAATGATTTGAAAAAAAATATTATACCTTTAGAAAATAATATCGAAAAACCTGTTTTAGAAATACAAGAATTTGTAAAAGATAATGAAAAAATCGATAAATCTATTATTAATGATGGAAAAAATATAGAAAACATAAAAAATACAATTGACAATTTACAATTGGACAAATCAATTTCAACTGCACCAATTTTATCTGAGAAAGAAATATTTGATAAAATAATACAAAAATATAATATAAATTTTGATGGAGAAGCTGCTGTTATAGACGACATTTTACAAAATATTAATAGTAATATATCAGAAATACTTGAAAAAATCCCAAATACTTATACAGATACAAAAGAAATACTTACTCAGATATCTAGAACTATAGATTTTTCTACAAATTTGCAAGATATAATTTATATACCAATACCTATTATAATAAAAAATCAAAAAACAGAAAGTGAATTATACGTATTTAAAGATAAAAAAACAAAAAAAACAGGAAAAAACAGCAGTGCTTTGCTACTATTAAATACAGCTAATATAGGAAAAATAGAAACTTATGTACAAAAAATAGATGATAAAATAAATATACAGTTTAAAACAGAAAATAAAAAGATAGAAAATCTAATAAAACAAAATATCGAAATGTTAACAAATAAAACAAATATAAATAGTATAACATATGGAGTTTTAGACGAAATTTTTAACCCAATAAAACAGAGTACATTAGGTAAAAAAATAAATGATTTTAGCAAAATAGATATAATAACATAATAATAAAAAGCGTATTCCCAAATATTTTATGAGAATACGCTTTTTTATTATATTAAATTCGTAAACCTTTGAAGCATACCAAATCCAAATATAAATATCATTGCTATTGGTACTATCCACGAAAGATAGAATTTGAAACTTTCTGAAATTTCCCAACCATCTACACCTGTATTTACTTCTTCTTTAAATTTTTTCCATCCGAAGCCTCTCTTACTAGTACAGAATAGCACATATATTAATGAACCCAAAGGAAGAATTATCTCCATTACAATAAATGTAAAAAATGAACCTATATGTGGGAAACCTGTAACGTTAAAAGATGACCATATATTTCTACCAAAAGAAGCAGGTAATATCAAAATACACATTAATACAAAATTTATTATAATAGATTTTTTTCGGCTAAAACCTAATTTGTCTACTCCAATAGCTACAATATTTTCTATTACTGCTATAGCTGTAGATATTGCAACAAACATAAGTCCAGTATAAAAGATTATTGAAAAAAATGTAGAAAATGGCATATGATAAAACAAGTTTGGCATAGTAACAAAAAGCAATCCTTCTCCAGCTCCTGGATTTATTCCGAGGGCAATAGCAGCAGGTAGTATCATTAATAGACAAAGTATGGATGTTGATATATCGATAAATCCAACTGTAAAAGCATCTTTAAAGAGTCTTTTTTCTTTATTTATATAGCTACCAAAAACAGCCATAGAACCCATTCCAACAGAAACAGAAAAAACAGCTTGACCGAGTGCCATATGCAATACTCTTATAGGATTATTTTCTAAAAATGCTTCTATATTTGGAATAAACAAAAATCTAATTCCATACATAGCACCGGGTAAAGTTAAACTTCTAACTATAAGGACTAAAAGTAGTGCAAAAAATATAATCATCATATATTTTGTTATTTTTTCTACACCATTTTTTAAGCCTAGAAAACAAACCAAAAAACAAATAATAAGTACAATTAAAGATGTAATATAAGTTGCTATAGGATTTTGTGTAAGGCTTTCAAATGCTTGCTGTGAATAGGCAACAGAAGAATCCATAGCAAGATTACCCGTTATAGCTTGCCAAAAATAATAAATGGTAAACCCACAAATAATAGTGTAAAACATCATTAGTATATAATTACCCGATATCATAAAATAACTAGATAAATGCCATTTTGAATTTTTTGGCTCTAAAATTTGAAAATGGTTTGCAACAGATTTACCACTAGCACGACCAATTGCAAATTCGGTAACTAATATAGGTATTGCAAACAAAAATATAAAAGCTATAACAAGTGCAATATATATTGCACCACCATAAGCACCAGCACGATAAGGCATAAGCCATATATTGCCTAGACCAACAGCACAACTTACAGATACGATTATAAAAGATAATCTTGAACTAAATTTTTCTCTTTCCTGCATAATTTCCTCCAAAAAATTATTTATAACGAAGTAGCAACAAAGAATTTTTTTGATTTTTTTCTTTGTTGCTTTCCTTTTTTTGTTATAAATTGTGATTAAAAATATGTAATATTTTATACATAGTAAATAAAAAAACAAAAAATGTCAATATGAATTAGTAAATTGGTCATGTATCAAAATTTCAGAAACAAATATTTTAATACAGACCCTTGCATATTTAAATACATAAAATTTTCAAAATTTATTGTTTAGTTATTTAACAAAAAATACGATAAAAATTTATAACAATCTTTAACGAAAAAATAAATCGTACCAAACAGGGTTCGATTTTTTATTAAGCTATTTTATTTTTTTATAAAAATAAATCTTATAATAGGGGGGTTTATGAAAAGTTTTTTAGCTAAACTTTTAGTAACTATTTTTTTTGTCGGGTATATAATACCTATTTTTAATATTTTTTATGTTTTTGCACAAGATCCAGTTGTTATACATAATAGAGATGACGGTATGCAAGTTGGTGGTACAGCTACTTTGTCTCCATCTGTTATAAATACTGTTCCTGTAGACCAAATGTATTTTACCGTACCACTATCTGATTCTAGTGCTACTCCAAATTTGTATACTTTATCTTTTTGGATGCCAACGGCAGATGCAGCAACAACAGGTTATCAACGTATACAAATAGAAATGGTGCGAAATGCAAATATTCTAGATTTTAGGTATAGAGTATTTAATCAAAATGGCAATCCTATTCCTTTTGCTAATTTTTCTGTTTTTAGTAATACAGAAGAGGACTTTTTAAATGTTCTTCCACCTGCAGCAGCAAATACATTTTTAGATAGACATCCAAATTTGCATATAAATACTGGAAATTTCGAAAATCCAGCACATCCACTAAATCCAAATGACCCTCCAGCAGACCACCAATTTCCAGAAATCCCTAGTCAGGGTGTTATTGTATCTGACAGAAGTGGTACTAATATCGATTATCCTGCTTTTAGAATAGACGGTTCTGGCGAATTTCAAAATGGTTTTTCTTTTAGGTTTGCAAATAGAGAAATACACGTAGTATTACAAAACAATACTTTGCATTTTGCAACTAGTGGTTTCGAACCTGGGTATATATATGAAATAGAACTTGAGAGAAATGGAACCCATATTAGAACATTAAATGTTGTTTCTGATTTAGATGTGGCAAATGTAAATATTATACCTTTTGCGAATGGTAATAGAACAATTTTACAACAAAACTACAACGAAATAACACCACCTTGGCCAAACAACAATCCTGCAATTAGTAGTGAGCCATTTGTTAGCCTTACTACATTAAACAATAGTATGCCCTCTACTTGGCCGAGACTTAATAGGGAACCGATAGATAGAAGACATGGTTATAATACTTTTGAAAATATATGGCCTGGTGAAGAAGATGCAGGTAGTAGACTTATAGGTAATCCTCCTACTCAACAAGATAATGGCTCTGGAATTATTTTTCAAATACCGTTACCTAGATTTACAAACCCAACTAGAGTTGCAGGTAATATTATTCCTTTAAATATAAATTTAGAATTTCCTAGAGTAGAAATAGAGGATATTTTAAGTGCTAATCCGAGTACTGTTTCAGTAGGTGGGGAAACAAGATTAGTAAGAGCTCATAAAATGAACGATGATTATATACTTGTTAGAGTTGATGATATTCCAGCTGGTTTTTATCTTCCTAATTCTGATATGTGGTTTTCTTCTCCATTGCCTTTTACTGTTGTTTCCACAGTAGTAAGAACAGCACAAGTAGAAGATGTGCATACATTTTTAAATTATCGTGTTAATAGAACTCCTGCAGGTTACACTATTACAATTATATCTCCTTATGATGTTCCAGCAGGATTTAACCCCCAGTATAGACTACTTAGAAACGTTGTAGTAGGTGATGAAATGCAGGCGGCAGGTCATGCACAAACACCCGGTCAAGTGCCATGGACAAATAGTACAACTTTTGCAATTACAGACCCTGTTGAAAATTATTTTTACTATATACAATTTAGAAGAGCACCCGGAGCAAATATAATATCTAGCCAAAGGATTTTAATCTCTACAGACCCAGAGGCTGCTTATATAGAAACACCATTGTTTTTTGAAGCAGAGGGTACGCACGAAAGAATCCCTGGAGATGTATTAGCTACACGTGGAAATTATGTTTTAAATCTAGCTTGGGATATGGGTTCAGAATTAGATATAGCGAGATTATTTAATAGGTACTCTGTAGAAGTTGGTAATTTTCATGAAATTAGTTTAGATTACGATGTTATTTGGGGCTTTAGTCCAAGTCAGATATATGAATCTATAGAAAACATGACAGCAACGGGAACTTTAACTACAATACGAGCAGTTTTGAGAATACCTAATACTGTAACTCTTCCTATGGTAGTTACACCAGAAATTGTTGCAAGTTTACCGTTTCAAGTAGAATACTTTCTTGTGAATAATGCGGGTGCTGTTTTACCAAATCCGTATATAAGACCAGAACAAGGTACATCACCTGCACTTGAGATACACCCAGATTTTAGAGGACCACTTGCAGAAAATAATAATAATATTTTTAGAAGAGCTTTGCCGGGTGGAATAAGAGCTGGTCAGAGAAGTTTTGTGTCTAATATTGTATTAAATGTAGACACAATAAGGGCAGGTTCTATAGGTTTAGGCCCTCATCAAAGACCTTTTCAATTTCCATATACGTATTTTCTTAGAATTACACCAGTTAGACATTCTTTAGCAAATGGAACTTTACAATCTTTGCCTGTAGAATTTCCAAGTGATTTTTCTTCTATTACAATATCTGACCATGATGGAATGCAAGTACCACCTCCGCAAAATTTAAGAACGGGTAACCCTGTTACATCACATACCCATGTTGGTCAAGAGGTAGACAGAGTTTCTTTTGATGTAAACTTTGGTATAGCTGTAGATTCTATACGAAACTTTGTTACTAATTCACATGGGCTTATTTTTAATAACATGGTAGATGATATACAAATAGATATATCATTATATATATCTGAAAATGAAGCCATATTAAGAGATTTAGTAGCAAATACTTCTGGTGGTGATTGGGATGATGCAAATAATCAAATTTTAAATCCTAATGTAAATTTATTACCAAGACATAGATTTTCGGGTCTTGTAAGAGTTCCATTTATAGGCTATATACAAGATTATAAGCATCATATGTATTTTTCAAATTTGGGTGATGATATTGGTATGACAGTACCTATAGGGCAATATCCACAAGGCAATTTAAGAGATGCACTACGTAATGGAAATATAGTTGCAATAACAGGTATAAATGTAGAGCGTAGCGATTTACAAGATATTTTATTAGACACAAATTTAGAACCTGTAAATATAACTCTTACATTAGACGGATTAGATGAAAATCAAGAATATTTTGTAGTTTTAGATACGATTATAAGACAAAGAGGTAGTGCAATAGATAATAACAATCAAGTACCTTTATATGTTGCAAATGCTTCTGTTTTTTCTAATCTTTCATCTATAATAACAGATGGTACTTTGCAATTGCCAGACGGAGCAAACCAATATCCATCAGCACCAAATTTACGAGTAGAAGATTATGGGATGGATTATGCTATTTTAGAATGGGACCGCATACCTTATACACCTAGTATGACTGATGGATATGCAGAAAGAATAGAATACGAGCTTATAAGAGTAAGAGCACCACAGCCTACAGTTAATTTTATGAACAATAGAGCTGATTTATCTGCAATATGGCAATTACTTTATCCGCAGCACGCACCAATCCCTGCTAGTTTAACAGCTTTTAGAATGATAAATTCAAATGATGCTAGCAGAACCATACAAGCATTTGATGGTTCTAATTGGTCAAATGCTCCTGCTACAGTAAATTATACATCTGAAACAACGTATAACCCTAATACGGGTGTTGGTGTTGTTTCTGTAAGAGATAATGGTTTAGCATCTAACACAGCTTATTTTTACTATTTAAGAGCTGTACGAGTAATATATTTTAACGGTACAGAGGTAAGACGATTAAATTCTATATTTGCAAATAATACTGTTACAACTACTATATCTGGTGCTCCTATCAATTTAGTCATAGAGGGTGGCAGGGAGTTTGATAGACAACGAGAAGTAATGATAAGTTTTGTTGCTCCAGTTGCTACTTTAGAAAATATAAGAAATAATAATATACGCTTTCAATACCAAATCCAAATAGATAATGGAGAATGGGGAGAACCACAATATTTAGATTCTAATTTTTTACTTGCGTCGGGAAATAACGAAAGACGAGAAATAACAATAAATGGTGAAGAAAGTTATCATCATTGGTTTTTATACCATATTAGAGCTGGGATAGAGCCAGGAAGATTACACAATGTACGTGTACGTATGGTACAAACATTAAACGAAGGTAGAAGTTATTCTATTTGGTCTAATACTGGTGTATGGCTTGCAGATACAGATACAGCTCAAAATGAAGAAGACCGTATAACAGGTGATTGGCTAGACCATCTTCGTGAAGAGCTTTACAAATTATTGCGTAGTCCATATTTACGTATGAGAGATGATAACGGGGCTTTCCATGTTGTTTTAAGACCTAGCTTGTTTGCAGAAATGGTAAATAGTGCTGTAGGTGGTCAAATTGTATTACCTTTTAATATGGCAACTCAAACTAGTTATTATATACCTGCTTCCAGTTTTATTACTTTTGTAAATAATGAACTTAGTTTTGTTATACAAGGTAATCATATGCAGATTGTAATACCACATAATGCAATAGATATAAATAACAATGGAGCTATAATAAATGCAGTACAAGCATTACGTGCAAATCAAATAGAAGATTATTTAGTAAGAGTAAATATAAACTGGAGTATAATGCCACAAATACATGGTTTAGATACTATTACACCAGTTGCTGATATATTATTTACCCTTGTTTCTGTAGACGAAAATCTTGGTATTTGGGAACAGTATACTATAGAATATTTAGCAGATAGGATAGATGATTTATCTTCGCTAGAAATGTATGTAAATAATATAATAGAGGCAATAAGAAATGATGCCGACAATTTTGTACTTCAAAGACACACTTTAAATATAATAGAATATGCTGAGAGAGAATTTGTAGATACAGTTAGAAATAGCTTTAATAGTATACGTGCTAATAGACCACAACTTCCTGTTGTATTCGATTCTCCTCTTATGTTAAGCGTAAACAATAGTGGCGGTACATTATCTGCTGTAGAACCTTTCCATTTTGTAAACAATATGTGGGCAAGAGTTGCAACTAGCTTTAACAATGGTAGCTCTGTATTTGCCGCTCATCCAGGTTCTTTTGTTTTTACTGGTAGAGAGATAAATATACCTGGTGTTGGGTCAGGTGCAGCAAATACGATGGGTATAGTTGCAAGACATGGATTAGATGAGTTTTTTAATGGTGCTGATGGTGTCATAAATATAAACGACACTGCAACAAGAGGTATGCTTGTAGAATCTGTAGCTCGTATGTTAGGGGCTACTAGAGGTACAAATGCGAATACTTGGTTAAGAAATAATGGTATATCTCTTCCACCGGGTAATGCAAATATGCCAATATCTACTGGAGAAGCATTGCACATGATTATGCTTGTATATTCTGAAAGGCTTAATACACCAGTAGAAAACATACGTATTACAAATTTTGCACCTACAAATGGTTTAACTTTAAACCCTGCTTTTGCTACTTCGTTTAGGGCAGCTATAGAAATAGGGCTTTATAGAGAAACAGACTTACAACCGAATGCCTCTATATCAATAGGAGAACTTTTAGATGTACTTACAAATTTAGATAGACTTATTGGTCTATAAAAATTAAGTACGGTATTTGAAAAAATCATAAAGTAAATATAGAAGTGAAATCCTCACATTTTCACTTCTATTTTACTAAATTAATAAATATTAAAATATAAAACGGAGGTGTTACTAAAAAATGAGAATACCCAAAATAAAAAAAGTCATTGCTGTATTTTTGGCTATGACTATTTTTGCTGTTTATATGCCTTTTACAGTTTTGGCAAATCCGCAAAATCCTATTAACTCAGATTTTCTTTCTATTGAAGATACCGCAGCCACTGGTTCTAGTGGTGCGTGGAATCCAAGATTAACATGGCAATGGTTGCAAGATAGAGATGCAGCTGCAGGTCAAAATCCAGCTGATATTCATCCACCAGAACGTTTTAATATACATGTTAGAAATGCTACAACGGCGGGTCCTTTTACGGGTGCAACTATTAATTCTGACCCTCTTGTGTCCGTGCCTAGAACAGATATAGTTACACATACTGCAGATGTTCCGAGTATACCAAATACAGTCGTAACACAGGGTAGTATATTTTCTTATATAGTTGTTCCGGAACATTCACATTGGGTAAATGTTCCCCCAACTGTTGAAAATCCAGCAGGGATTGCAATGATTCCGGTTAGACCTACAACAGAACAAGTTTTGGCTGTAAACAATTTAACAGGTAGGTCTCCACAAAGACTGTATATGACAGATATAGTTGTTACAGAAATAAACACAAATGAACCAGGCATTACAATAGAATGGCATAATCCAACATTTGATGGTATGCAAGTTTTTGATGGTTATAGAATTAGCTTTAGAAGTAGTGGTAGTCCAAATTTTACAGAGTTAACAAGAATAAATCAAAACAGTTTTGGTGTAACAGTAGTAAGCCGAGGTGGTCGTTCATTTTGGCAATTTGAAATACCTACTTTAACAATTGAAAATATACTAACAGTAGGTACAAACTACGATTTTAGAATAGAGCCAATGCACAGTAATAGAATTGTTACTAATTCTTTTACTGGTGAAGGATATTTTAACTCTGGTCAATGGATTAGTATAGATGGTATAGAATATCAACTTGCTTTTGGTATAGGTAGAGAGTTTATAGTAGAAGGTATCCACCTTGCCCCATCTCTTAGTCTTGTTCCTATAGGTAGTGATTATATATCTTTAAATTGGGATGTTCCTTTATCTGTAAATAGTCAAAATGGTCGTATAGAGCTTTGGAGTTCTACAGAAGAAGTGTTTGATTTTTCTATATTACCACCGGGAAGACTAGAAACATCTTGGGTTAATACTCCAGCATCAGAACTTGCAAGTTTTCATGTAATGAGAAGACCAACGGTACCGACATGGTTTATTATAAGGTATATTATGCCTGTTGGTGGACAGCCAGTTAATATTGGACCACAGAATCCGCCACCTTCTCCACATATGGTTTCAAATTTGGTGTTCTTCGACCCAAATTTCAACGATTTTATTGCATATAGACCGATGATAAGAGATTACGAAATACATTCAAATGGTCAGCCTACTATACAATTAGCATGGGATTCATTTGTACGTAGAGCTTTTACAGAAGAAGAGCAAAATCTTGCAAGTCATAACAACGGATACATAATAGACCGTGTTATGGAATATGAGTTTTTCGTTACAGACAATTTAGAACATTTACGAGAAATGATAGAATTTGCAAAAGAAAATATTATAACACCAGAAGAAGCCAATCTTATAATAAGTTCTTCTACTGTAGCAAATATGCCAACAATACCTGGCCCTTTGGCAGTACCTCCAACTTCAGCGTCTGGTGTTAATAGATTTTCAAATGCAACTCAACAAATAAGTACATTTTTCAATTCTACGCAAGGACAGAATATGCCTATTGTTGCAAACAATGTTTATTATATAGGTATTCTTGCCAGAAGAGTTATAAATGGAGAAAGGTCTTTGCAAGTTTCACAAGCTGGTGAGATTGGTATTTTTGTACCACCTACAGACCCAGTAACTACAGCTCCAAATGATGTACCAGTAAGAATACAAACGATAAATGGAGAGCCTAATATAACTCATAATTCTATAGGTATAGAATGGAATTTTGTATGGTATGAAGCATTCAATCCTATTACAAACAATTGGTACGATAAAATAGGTATACAAAATGGTAATTTAGTTTTTGGTAATGTGCCAAATGCAATTAATTTATGGGAAAATTCTATAGCTCTACAGCCATACGATGTAGCACGTAATGCTATAATATCAGCACTTGGTACAGACCCTGGTGCAAATCTTGTAATTAGACAGATAGATGTAAATAGAGGTATGCCTGCTAGTTTTCAATTTCATGTAACACCTTTTACGAGTATTGGAGAAAATCCAGAAGAATATATAAGAACAATTCAAACGAACGATGCACCTTGGACAGCTATACCGGGTCAAGGTAGTGAAGTGGAGAATAGTGGAAATCCTGCAAATCATAGGTATCATGTTTTAACAGAATTACAGCCAAATACAACGTACGCTATATTTTTTAGAGCAGTTAATACAAATGGTCCAGCTATGGGGCCGTCATATGTTTCAGGTACTACTATTATTACAAGACCAGGTTTAGTACCTACTCCAACATCTCCAATATTAAGTGTTGTTGAAACAACAGATAGCAGTATTAGACTAAGGTGGAACGGAAGCCTTGAAGATTTTAGGTATGAACTTTTTCACTCTATGTTACTTGTAGATTATCCAACTGGTGGTGGTAGAGTAGCTATTACTCCAGAATATATAGCACAAAATGCACAGCAAGTAGGAGAGAATATATATTTAACAGTAAGTGGTCTTTTTCCAAATACAACTTATCATTTTTGGATAAGAGCATTTAACTCAGAGGATGTATATTCTGGTTGGTCTAACCCAGCAACTGGTACAACATTAACTTTACAACCACCTCCACCACCTACAGCAATAAATTTTGCATCTGCTACTAGTCTTAACATTTATAATTTGCAAAATTCTTCGGAGATAGAACAAGGGCCATATAATATGATTTTGGAATTTGGTCGTATCCATGCCGATATAGTAAACACTGTCCCGGGACCAGCTAGAACAGCATACCAGTCATCGCCAAATGATAGAGCTAATTGGCTTACTTCTAGTGGTTTACCTAATTCTACTCATCTTGTGAATTTCAGGGGATTGGTAGCGAACAGACGACACTATGTAAGAGCTAGAACACTACTTACAGTTTTCAGGCAAGGAACAAATATTGTATGGGAATATAGTTATGAATTACAAATATCGGATAATCCAAATTTTCTAGATGCTGTAAGTATAATATTACCAACACCAACACATACAGCAAATGTACCAGGTGAAGTGCTTGTAATAACAGGTGATTGGAATGTTGTATATCCATTTTGGACACAAATGACCGACACAGAATTTGATAGTGATGTAAATCCAGATTTATTTCCATTGCCAGACCAAGATTTTTACTATATAGGACCAAATCCCGGTAATAATTTTACACTTACTTTCCGTATTCGTGGAAATGAAATAGGAGCAGATGGAAATAGAGATAATCAAGTAGACCAAAGATTTATATCTAGACTTGTAACAAATCGTGTATTTAATTTTGATGTAGATGTGAGTAGTTGGAATGGACCTTTTCCTATAAGAAATCGTGTTGTAGAAATACCTTTTGGAGTTATAGAGGCTTTCAATGAAAGACAGATAGACTTAAATATAAATGCTGGAAGTTTATCTCTTACTATACCATATAATAGTATTGTAACAGATGAAGTTTTAAATATGCCAAATATTAATAGATTTACTCCAACATTAATAAATCTTAGCGAAGATAATATTACACCTACAGGAGCTGAAAATGGTTTATTTACAACACCACAAAATTTAACTGTTTCGTTTGGTCGTGGCCCTAATGCTGTAAATATTTCTGAGTTTGAAAGACCAATAGAAGTAAGCCTTGCTATTCCACAGGCTCATAATGTAAATTCTTTCAACCTTTCTGCATATATAAACAATCCAAATAGTGGTGGATGGAGTAGAATGCCTAGTATATTTAATGCACCACTTGCTACACCAAATGTTCCAACTTTAGATATGCAAAGAGGAAATATTGTATTTAATACAAGAGAGTTAGGAGCGTATACAGCTATTAGTACAGCACCTGCTGTGGGTATAGCAGGACAGCAAACTCTCGAAGCTATGCACCGTGTAAGTACAAATATTCGTATTACAGATTTGGCAAACTACGATGAAAATCAAGTAATACACGCAAACCAGTTTAACCAATTGGTTTATGCAATTGCACGTGGCAATGATAGTGTTTCTATAAACACAGCATTAAATTCTACTAATATACAAAGCCTAGGGCGTTCGGGTATGCTTGTTAGTGGCAATAATGTATCACAAGAGGCAGGTATATCTTCTCTTGTAAGGCTTTTTGAAGTAAGAGAAGGTAGCCCTGTAACATTCTTCCCAGGTGTAGCTCAAAGCTCTATATCGAATATAAATACAGCAAACCCTACATTTTTGGAAAATTTGCTAAAAGCTGAAGCCCTCGGATTCTTTAGAGTACAAAATATTGAACCAACAGAACCTATGACATTTGGTGATGTTTTTCATATTTTAGATATAATTTTAAACTAAAAATTTAAGCTATAATAATGAGCAAAAAAAGGACTGTCTAACGACTAGTCCTTTTTTTGTTACCCATATTTAATATTCATAAAAAACAAAAAAATTTTTTTTAAAAAACTCTTGACAAAAAATATAATAAATAGTAAAATAATGTTATTAATAATTGCATTTTACATTAATATAAGATTTTATAGTTTTTTGATGTTCTATGCATAAATTTATTAAAAATTTAATTAAATAGAGCTAGGGGTGAATTAATGATAGAACCAGATACCAAAGAAAATTTGCTAAATGCCTTTTTTAATATGAAAGGAAATAGCAGACCAGACTTACTTCCAAGGATTGAAGAAGAATTAAAAGAATATAGGCAAAAAAACGGTTACGATAGACAAATTGAAGATGTTTTGCTTTTGTGTACTGCGTTTAAATTGGAATTAGAATTTAATGATTTTGAAGAAGCTTGTAAAACTCTATTACCAATAATTGAAAGAGAAGCTAATAACCCAAATGAATTAGATTTAACCGATATTAGAATTATAACATTGACACTTGCTCATGTGCCAACTTATGTTCAATCTATTTTGATTGGTAAAAAATTATTAAAAAACCTACAAAAATATACTAGTTATAAAGGATATTTTCGTTTAAAAATGGCTATCCATGCAAATACCGCTTATAGGATAATAAGAGCAAAATATTTTGATGATGTAGAAAATTCTTATGAAGAATTGAAAAATGAATTTTTGACACATATAGACACAGCACTTGCAATATGTAATCGTGAAGATTTTTTTGATGCTGCTAAAGGAGTAAATTTAGCAAGAAAAGGTATTTTCTTAGAAGATATGGAGCTTATAAACAAAGGTTTAAATCTTACTAAAGAAAAAGGAAATGAACATCAATATAAAATGCTTGTAACTGATGTAGATAAATATAAATCATATATTAAATTTCCTACAACAGAAGCAAAATTAAAATATATAATTGGTAAAAATATCAAATATCATCGTGAAGCTAGAAATATATCCCTAAGTGATTTAGCAAGGGCAATTGGTGTCAGTTATTCTTTTTTATTTCGTATAGAAAAGGGCGATAAAGTTGTTAGTATATATCACTTATCTAAATTTTCAGAAATTTTAGGAGTAACAACCGATGCACTTATATATGGTGTAGATGAAAGTATACCGTACTCATATAAGAATACACAAGAAATAAACGAATTTAATGCTATGGCAATGAATCTTAATTCTGTAGAATTAGGTTTTGTAATGGCTACAATTAAAGAATTGGTAAGAATGAGAAAAAAAATAATTAAATTTGAAAGGAGAGAAAAAGAATAATGGCATTTCTTGTATATTATATAATTGTAGGGTATTCTTTTTTTAAACCTTTTGGAGAATTGTTTGGAGAGTAATAAAATTTTATTATATTTAATGACAAATATTTAATGACAAATTTAAACCGTCATTTTGGACTAATATCGTTCAAAATGATGGTTTTTTTTAATTCAAATAAAACCACACTTTTTTTTAAAAATATTATGATAAAATTCTTTTGTAAAAAGCAAAAAAGTTTTTTTAATGACAATTTATTTTCAATAAAAAAGAAAAGGAAATAAAGTAATGAAAAACGACGCATATAGCTTAACAAAAGGAAAATTTATAAAAATTAAAAAATACAAAAATTTTGATTTATATGATTATGTAGTTTCTGGTATATCATTATTTAAAGTATCTTTTACAATAGACCAATTTTTAGAACACTACAGGAGCAATTCATCTCTTTTTAGTCTTGACGATTATATAGAAGCTAAATTGAAAAAACTAGATAAAAAAGGAAATGAAAAAACATCTAAAAAAATAATATAAGCTAAGCTAAGCATATAAATTTACTACCATAGATTTAATTTAGTTCGAATTATTTTAAAAAATGAATGATTACAAAATGCAAATAATAGATAGCGAATATACAGTATCATTTCGCAATCTAAACAATGAAATTTTAGATGTAATAGTAACAGAGGAAGTTTACAATGCTTTATTAAAAATTGAGTATAGACAAGACTACTTGGATGATAAATTTTATAGAGCAATAACAATAGATAACATATACGAAATAGGAATGGATTTAGATTTGGAAGATATACAAAAAGCATTATCAAAAGCTGGTTATGTACTTTCTAAATCTTTTCCCAATGATGTTATAATTATGTATATGCTAGAAAATGAATTACGTGGTGTAAGAGGCAGAAAACGTCTACTTAATTTAAATGAACTATTACTCGATTTAAATTTACCTTTACTTATGGCAAGGTCTAAAGAAAAAGAAGTAAGTAATTTTAAAAATCCTATGAGTTAACTCATAGGAAGGGTCTCCCCCTAGGGGGAGACCCTTAGATTATTTACCTTACTTGACCGATATATATTACTTCTACTTGAGCAGTTTCAGGAAACCAAGTAACAATTGCTCCTAAACTTTCACTTGCAAAGCGTAGAGGTACCATAGTTCTATCTTCTATTATTAAATCTGGAATGAAACTTAAATTTAGTAAACTTACTTTACCAGTATCTGCATTCCAATTTATATCAATACCTAACATATCAGATAAAGCTCTTAAAGGAATATGTGTAAGATTATTTACTATAATAGGTGCTATATCGCTATTTATACGATTATTTTGTGCTAAATCTATCATAGTTATATTATTTATAGATAGCATAACCCTATTAAGATTTTCTACATATTCTATATCGTAGCGTCCCAGAGCTGTTGTTTCTAATCTAAATAAACCATTTTCGTATCTACCTCCTAAAAGATTTCTATATTTATACGTGAATCTATTATAACGAGTATAACTTATATTTTGCATAGCCACTAATCTATAAGTGTTTATTCCCATAGGTATTTCTATATTTGCAATTATTGTAAAAGGCTTTGTTATTCTTATTGTTTCCCCATTTGAATATATGTTTACTTCAAAGCTGAGTATATAATCACTTTCTATAATTTTTATTTCTATTTCGAAATTTTCGTTATAGACTTGTAGAAGATATTCTATATATTCACTTGAGATAATTACTATTATATTTTCATGTTGTAGCTCTATTCGATTTTCTAAAGAAATAAGATTTCTTATTTCTTCTCCTGTTAGTATTAGTGATTCAGGATATTCTGTTTGTTCTTGTTCTGTTTGAACTACTTGTGTATTTTGTGTTGCTTGTGGTAAAGATGGTGTTACTGGTATTTGTGGTGTTGAAGTTGGCGGGTTCGTTGTAACGGGGGGTATAACAATAGGAACTTCTGGTTCTATAGGTTCTATAACTTCAGGAACTTCTGGATTTATAGGTTCTATAACTTCAGGAACTTCTGGTTCTACAGGTTCTATAACTTCAGGAATTTCTGGTTCTACAGGTTCTATAACTTCAGGAACTTCTGGATTTATAGGTTCTATAACTTCAGGAACTTCTGGTTCTACAGGTTCTATAACTTCAGGAACTTCTGGCTCTATAGGTTCTATAACTTCAGGAACTTCTGGCTCTATAGGTTCTATAACTTCAGGAATTTCTGGCTCTATTGGCTTATTTATAGTTATATCTGTGCTATTTGCTATTATCCACACTTCAAAATTTCCAGTATAATTATTACCACGCCAATGCACAGCTGCACGTGAAATATTTAAATAATCTCCTGAGTTAGCTATACCATTCAAATTGAACCTTAAATGCACATTTGAATTTTCTATACCTAAAATATTGTTATTGAGTCCAACTGTAGCATTTGTACTTGCAAGTAATACATTTTCAAAGCTAACGTACATACCTTGCATACCAGTATTTCTTAGCTGCAATACGTCTGTAATAGGCATAGGTAGAATAGGATTAGGCTGATTTTCTAATACATTTATAGTTTGTACTGTAAACTGTGGTTGTATAGAATGTGTTGTCCAAGTAGTTCGGAAACCTGTAACTTCTACCCATTGTCCTACAAATTGTGCTAAATCACCACTTCGCACATTATCTGTAGCAAAAAGCATAATAGCAGAATTTAGCTCCTGAGAATCTTGTAAGAAAACACGATTTGTAAGATTTCCAGCTTGAACATTCGTTACATATCCACGAAGTTTTATAATATCATCTGAAGCAGGTCTTGAATTTGCTTCGCTAATTGTTAGTAGCTCTATATTTGGAGGAATTACTTCTGGTGTATGCCTTCTTATTGCTGTAGTATCATTTGGCAGTAATCTTAATTGTATTTCATTTCTAGCATTCCACCAGTGTACAACTGCACGGTCTATATATACCCAGTCTCCAGACTGTAAACCAAAATCGCTTATATTTGTCGCATTTATTATGGCACTATTAGTATTAAATCTTGGTGGTCCCAATGGATTATTTCCATTCATTGCTCCACTACCTTGTTCTGACCAAGATTCTGCACGTATTGGTGTATTTCCAGGTCCTGTTGTAGTTAAACTATATATTTGTACAGGTTCATTTATAGACACAATCATGGAACTAAATGGACGAGAAGTACCGTTTAAAACTACCAAATCTGATAAATTATTTACAACTACTGGACTTGGTAATGAAACATTTTCTTCTATAATTCTTACACTACCATCAATTCCGGTATTTATATTGTCGACACCATTAAAACCATTTGCAAGATTTGTTGGCAATTGTCTAACACCTGTAACTTCTACATAATGTCCTATAAAATTATTTGCAGATGGATTAGCTGCAGTATTTGTAGCTGTAAGCATAACTAAAATACCATCGGTATTAGTTTCACCTGTAGCATCTTGTAAGAAAAAAGAGTTGTTATTTGTAGCATTTGTAGAATAAACGGCTGTAGCAATACCACGAACTGTTACCGTTTCTCCTATGTTTGTTGCTCTTGCTTCGCTAACACTTATATAATTGTTCATTGTTTCAGCGTTTTCAAAATGTGCAACTATATGAGTATTTTCTCTTATAACAAAACCAAAATTTACCTCTGTAGACACAGGATTTTCACGTTCTGTGTCTGTATGATTAAACCAGCCAACAAATTCATATCCTTGTTGTGGTGTAGCATTTACTGTAACCCATTGCGGTATTATATTTGTATTTCGGGTTCTGTCGTTTGGAGCAAATGGTGAGCTTATGGCTGCCGTTCCTCCATTTGTACTCGAAACTCTAAGCTCTGCTTGCCACACATTGTTTGGAGTTATTTGCCTATATTCTGTACTTGCTAATAATGCTGTACGTATCATAGATACTCCAAGTTCTTCCCAATCTACAGAAGCTGTAGACATTTCTAAAAGTTCTGTCCAAGAAATAGAAGGCATACCATTTTGCATTACAACACGTGGACCATTTGGGTCTAATACCTGCATACCTAACTGGTTTCCTCTTTGATTTCCGGGTAATGGATAATTATCTCCACCTACTTCTCCTATACCACCAAATATAAAATTATTAGCAATTACATTGAATACTTGACTACGGTCAGCTCTTATTCTTTCATTAGTATCTGTTACGTACCAATTACCGTCGTAATGATATAATCCTGCTCTTACTTGATGTCCTGTAAGCCCTGAAATATTTATAAGAGATAGTAAATCTACACCATGCATTCTAAATATCAATATATTATTATCAAACGGCATTGTACTCAATAATTCTGCCATATTTGTATTTTGATTTGCCGAACGTGGCCAAAATCCAGTATTACGCCAGCCACCTCCGTTGGATATAGCTACAAAACTTTCATTTTGGTATCCATTTACTTCTGCCCAGCGAGTTACATAGTCTAAAACCAGCCTAGAAGACCAAACATCACGTTCTGCACGGTTACTAAAATATATACCATGTGGGCCACGTGGACCTCTTAGTTCTGTATAAGTTTGGTTTATATACGGCATAATTAAATTTGTAACATTGTCGTAGTGATGTTCTACACCAAAAACTACAGCAGCATTACGTGTAAAATTTTCTATAGCTCCAACTTCTGAAAGCCAGCTATCTACTCGAGTTAAATCACCATTTTCATCAAAGATAAGGCTAAAACGACCCAATGCACGACCGTGATGTTGTGCCTCTATTATAGGTGTATCAGCCACATTTCTATGCACTCTAACATGGACATGACCACCTACTATACCATCAAAATCTAAATTTTGAGCAATATATGTCATAGATGCACTATTACCACCCATATGTGTTACACCTATAACAGCACCTACACCTCGTTCTTCTCTTAAATAGCTTATGAGGTTTTGCATTGCTACCGTATATTCTCTTGGATTATTTGGTGCAGGAGTTCTTGCTTCAAAACCAAGTGTACCCCAACCGCTTACAACACTTTGCATATTTGAAGTCATAAGTCCTACTAATGCAACTGTTATATCGTGGTCTGGAAAAGATACAATGTCGTAAGGTCTTACAAAGTCTGGGCGTTCCCCCGGTACATTTGGAGCATTGAAAAGGTCGGCTGCAAGGAGTGTTACTCGTGGGTCGTTTCCAAAATCTCTTGCTCTTTGTGGTCCAAAACTAAACTCGTGGTTACCAAGTGCTGTGTGTATACCGCTTTCTCTTTGTGCTGGGCTATTTTCTGCCAAATATCCCATAAGTGCAAGGCTGGGATTTCCCTGTGTTAAAGTAGATACAGCATATCCATGAAATTCATCCCCACCTGTAACAACTATAACATTGTTTGGATTTGGATTTTGATAACGTTGATATTGAATGAACGCAGCTAAACGTGCAGCACCTGGATTTTCTGGAACTGGTTCACCTGTTTCTACATGACCATGAAAATCGTTAAACATAAGTACATCTATACGCTGTGCACTGTCAAAACTACCATCATCTATTAATGGTCTTGTAGAACGTATTCGTATATCTCTCATGTGATTACGTGCTGTGGCAGATATTTCACCGCCACCAACGGCTATTTGACTTGTTTTTCTCCATCTTACGTATACTACTTCTTGGTCGTTTGCAAGTTCTGGTAATTGTCTAACAATATTGTTATTCCAAAACCCTGTAAGAGTTATAGGTAGCCCAACTGGTAAATAGTTTATACCATCTAAAGACATTTCGAATTGCCAATCACGTGGACCATTATTATTAGCTCCAGTACCTGCGGGATCGGACCTGAAATTAAATTCTACTTCTATAGCAGCTCTACCAAGTGTCGAAAAAGATGTAGTCCAATATGCAGGTTGTGTTAAATTATTTAGACCACCCATAGCAGTACTAGCTGCATTTATAATTGTAGGAGCTCCAGAATTCCAGTTGAACATGCGTGGTACACCACCGACTAAAAAACGTATGGGCTCTGCATTTCCATATGTTACCGGCAAATATGGGACTCGTACAGCTGCTAACTGTGCTGCCGTTGCATTATTTGTTCTACCACCCGCTTGCCAATGAAAATATGCTTCTAGCCCAAAGGAAGGGTCTGGATTTGGAGGGGTTCCAGCATACTGCATAAACCTAGCTATATATCCCGGCATTACAAAATCTGCAGGCATTACTCTAATATTTATAGTAGTTGTTTGTGGTATATTAGATATATTTAAAATATTGTTCGGTAGCTCTGTTACATTACCGATTATAGTTATATCTTGTATACCAGTATATTCTGGGTCGAAATCCGAACCCTCTATATCCCATTCTACATATGCACGTGGTGTACGAACAACAAGTCCGTAGCTATACGGTGCTGCGGCAGCATTTGGTGGTCTTACTTGTCTTGTATCTCCATCTACATTGTTAAATAAATTTGTCTCTATTCCAACCGTTTCTGGTAAATCTTCAAAAATGTCTGTAACAGTCGTTATTATTTCTTCTGGGATTGTAATACGTTGAAAAATTTGATAGCCCATTTGTGGTAAACTAGTAACAGAAGATGGTACAGAACCATTTTGGGAACGAACTATTGTATAAATATCAACAAGTGTACGACTATAGTCATTGTTTATTTGATATGTGCGAACGCTAAAAGTATCATCTGTTACATCTACAACACTAAAATTTCTAAGAAAATTTTGGTTGTATACAGATATTTCACGTCGTGGCATAGCTGCAACATTGTAAAAACCAGAACCAGACATAGAATTAAAATCTATATGAACAATACCAATAGGGTCTAATACGGCATTTGTAGGTTCTTCACCATACATTATGTTTGCATTACTATCTAACCATCTTTGTGATAGAACAGTATTTGTACCCTGCATATGATGCGTGCGACTATAACTATGTGCATGACCGTTTAAAATAATATCAAATCCGAGTCTTTCAAAATGTGGTACAACATTATTTATAAGCTGTTGTTTTTCTGGAATACCCGGCATACGGTATACAGAATATGCAGGGTGGTGCCATAAAGCAACAAACCACTTTGCATCACTGTTTTGGCTAACTGCATTTTCTAAAAAATCAAGTCTTGCACCACTCATAGTACGTGGTGTTCCATTACTTCCATTACTATCGTATATATAAAAGAAAACGTCCCCCCAACGTACCCAATAATCGAATTGAGTATATAGAGAATCTGAATGTCTAAAAATATTTGAAAATCTGCCAGATATTTGACCAGGAGTATTTGAAGCGGGTAGATTATAGTGCATATTCCACAAACGAGTATTCGCATTATTATTTAAATATGGTTGTGGCTGTGTCCAACCGTCGTGATTTCCAACTATAGGTAATAAAGGAATATTTGAAAAAACTGATGGTGAAAACATACGGTCATGCCTATATTGAGAAATATGGACATGTTGATTTATATTACTATTGTTTACAGCCGATGTTTGTACTTGGTCTCCCATACTTAAAATAAAATCGGCATGAGGTACAGAATTTACAGCCAAGTTCAAAGCACTTTGCCATCTCATACCATCTATTGTAGCTTCTACAGTTCCTGTAGCATCTAGACCATCTCCTGTACCTATTTGTGGGTCTCCAGCTATTATAAAACTGAAGTTATTACGTCCACCAGTACGAAAAGTATTTATATTTGATGTAAAACCATTTGCTAATATTTGATATGTGTAAGTAGTATCTGGTGTTAAATCATATACTGCTACTTGGTGTACAAAATAAACAAATCCTTCACGTGTAGGAATTAAATTGTTTGTAACACCCATAGCTCCAATGCCTGCGTGTGCTAATAATTCTCTCCCAGTAGATGTAATATTTCTTACTTCTCCATTTGGAGCTGTAATATTAAGCTGCATATTTTCATGACCACTATGCCATGTAAAACGCATTTCGGATACTACTGCTCCAGGAGTCATATTAAAATTACGCAAATTACTCCCCATGGTAGATAAAGTAGATATTGACTCTACAATTGTATTTACATTAGGTAAATATGTATTTGTATTTGCAAGTAAAACAACATTTTGTGGGACTAAAAAAACTGTAGAAATAGTTAACGATAAAGCTCTTTTTATCCGTAATAATACTTTTTTTGTAAACATTTAAAAACCTCTTCTTTTATTTTGTTAGTAATGCATAAAATACAATGATTTATTGTATCATAATAACACATTATGTGCAAACATATGTTAAGTTAATGTTAATTTTTTGAATATTTTTAGTGAAATACAATAAAAACAGCTTGCAAGTTTTAAAACTTGCAAGCTGTTTTGTATTAAACCAGTTCTATGATAACCTGAGGAGAGCCGTCTCCTTTTCTCGGTCCAATTTTAATAATACGAGTATAACCACCGTTTCTACCCTCATATTTTGGAGCAATTTCTTCAAAAAGTTTTTTTGCCATATCTACTTTTACAGTATTCTGCCTTTTTTTACGACCATCTACAGGAACTGCTGTAACAGGATATAAAACACTTAATATTTTACGACGAGCTACTAACCTAGATGGTTTGTCTTTTTTTATTGTTTTTTCTACTTCATCGTAAACAGTAATACGTTTACCATTTACTTCTTCTTTTACACGTTTACCTGTGTTATCTTTTCTTGCTACCTTTGACATAACTGTTACTTCTTCAAAGTTGTTTTTTTCTTTTATAGCAAGACTAATTAATTTTTCAGCAATACGACGTGTTTCTTTTGCTCTCGTATCTGTTGTAACAATTTTACCATGGTATAGTAAATTTGTTGCAAGGTTACGTAGCATAGCTTTACGTTGTGTAGTCGCACGATTCAGCTTTCTATAAGTAGCCAATTATATTCCTCCTATTCACCCTCACCAGATACTAATGCTAAACCTAGTTCGGCCATTTTGTTAAGCACTTCTTCAAAAGATTTACGACCAAGGTTTCTAACTTTCATCATGTCTTCTTCGCTTTTATTTGCTAAATCTTCTACATAATTTATGCCTGCACGTTTTAGGCAATTATAAGAACGAACAGAAAGGTCTAATTCTTCTATAGTCAGGTCTAAAATTTTCTCTCTTTTAGTAAAGCTTTTAATACCTTCTTCTTCTCTTCTTATTGTATTTTCTTGCAAATTTACAAAAAGGTTAAGATGGTTTGTCAAAATTTCAGAACCCAAACTCACTGCATCTTCAGGAGAAATTGTACCGTTTGTCCATACTTCTAATATTAGTTTATCAAAATCTGTTGTTTGACCAACTCTTGTATCTTCAACTAAAAAATTAACACGACGAACAGGAGTAAAAATAGAATCTACGGCTATAAGTCCTATTTGCTGATTTTCTATAGCCTTATCTTTGTCTACACCTACATAGCCTCTTCCTTTTTTTATAGTAAGTTCTATAAATAGTCTGCTATTTTCGCCACCACTAAGCGTAGCAATATGGAGGTTTGGATTCATTACTTGCAAATCACTATCAAGCTGTATATCTTTTGCAAGTACAACGCCTTCACCAGTAACATCTATATATGCTTTTTTGGGCTCATCCAATTCGCTTGTGTTTTTTATTGCTAAATCTTTAATATTAAGAATTATTTCTATTATATCCTCTTTTACATGGGGCAATGTACTAAATTCATGTACAACACCATCTACAGATATACCTGTAACAGCACATCCGGGAAGCGAGGAAAGAAGTATTCTTCTTAACGAATTTCCAAGAGTTGTACCAAAACCTCTTTCCAAAGGTTCAACAACAAAACGAGAATAATTACCATCGGCAGACTTATCTGTAATTTCTATTCGAGGTTTTACAAAATCTAACAATATTACCTCCCATAAGCTATCTGTGATTCTCATTATCTAAAAAACAATAATTTATAACATACCAAAAACAATAATTTTTACAATAATGATGTCATTTTTTAAACTACATTCTTTTTGAGTAATATTCAACTATTAATATTTCGTTAATAGGTACATCTATATTTTCACGGTTTGGCAAGTTCAAAACAGAACCACTAAGAGAACCAAGGTCTCTATTTAACCAAGCTGGTGTTAAACGACTTTCTGTTAAATTTATAATATCTTTAAATCTTACAGATTCTGTTCCTTTTTCTTTTACTTGTATTTTATCGCCAGCTTTTAACCTATAAGATGGAATGTTTACTGGCTTACCATTTACTGTTACAAGTTTGTGACCAACTATTTGTCTTGCTTCTCTTCTCGTTCTTGCAAGACCAAGCCTAAAAATAACATTATCTAATCTAGATTCTAAAGTTCTTAAAAGATTTTCACCACTAATACCTTCTGAATTAGATGCTTCTTTAAAATAATTTCTAAATTGTTTTTCTAATACACCATAAATAAATTTTGCTTTTTGCTTTTCTCTAAGCTGTAGACCGTATTCACTTATTTTCTTTTTAGAATTTGATACTTCTCTTCTAGATTTTTTGTTTATACCCAAAACCTGAGGTTCAATACCAAGGGCTCTACATCTTTTCAAAACTGGCGTTCTATCTATTGCCATGTCTCTTCCTCCTTATTAAACTCTTCTTCTTTTTGGTGGTCTACAACCATTATGAGGTACAGGAGTAACATCTTTTATCATAGTTATATCTAAACCAGCAGCCTGAAGAGCTCTTATAGCTGCTTCACGTCCACTACCTGGTCCTTTTACAAAAACTTCTACAGTACGTAATCCAAATTCTTTTGCTGCAACTGCAGCCTTATCTGCTGCCATTTGTGCTGCATATGGAGTAGATTTTCTAGAACCTTTAAAGCCAAGTTCACCTGCACTAGCCCAAGAAAGTGCATTTCCTACTGAATCTGTTATTGTTACTATGGTATTATTAAAAGTAGACTGAATATGTGCCATACCTCTGTCAACTTGTTTTCTATCTTTACGTCTACGAACCTGACCTACTTTTTTTGGAGCTTTTTTCACTGCCATGCTTTTTTCACACTCCCTTATTTCTTCTTATTAGCTACAGTACGTCTTGGACCTTTTCTTGTTCTTGCATTAGTCTTAGTTTTTTGACCTCTTACTGGTAAACCTTTTCTATGACGTATACCTCTGTAACAGCTTATTTCTACAAGACGTTTAATATTTAATGCAACTTCACGTCTCAAATCCCCTTCAACTTTATGATTTTTATCAATAAAATCTCTAAGTTTATTAAGTTCATCTTCTGTAAGGTCTCTAACACGTGTATTTTCATTAACACCAGTAGCTTTTAGTATTTTTATACTATTTTGCCTACCTATACCAAAAATATAGGTAAGAGCTATTTCTACTCTTTTTTCTCTTGGCAAATCTATACCTGATATACGTGCCATAAATATCTCCTATCCTTGTTTTTGCTTATGTTTCGGGTTTTCACAAATAACCCTTACGATACCTTTTCGTTTAATAACTTTACACTTTTCACACATAGGCTTAACAGACGGCCTAACTTTCATGATGTGTACCTCCTGACTATAACAAAATAATTACTTATCTCGCCAAATTATTCTGCCTTTTGTTAAATCGTAGGGAGACATTTCTATAAGAACTTTATCCCCGGGTATTATTTTAATGAAGTTCATTCTTAATTTACCAGACAAATGGGCAACTATTTTATGACCATTAGAAAGCTCCACATTAAAAGTTGCACTGGGAAGCTTTTCTGTAACAACGCCCTCTACTTCTATCATGTCGCTTTTGGACAAGTTAGACCCCCTTATTTAAAAACACTTTAATTGCTGACATTATATCACTATTTTTTACTTTTTTTTGAGTTGTTTCAAAATTTTCAAGTTGAGTAGAAAGATTACTATCTACATAATTTGTTTTTGAAACGTGCATAATTTTCTTTTTTTTTGGGTTTTCAATTTTTCGTAATTTTCCATCTGAAAGATACAAATATTCATCCTCTATTTTACAAACAACAAAAGGTAATGCTTTGTCTCTTCCTTTTTTAGAATATACTATTTGCCCTATTTGCATTTTAATATCCTTACTTACTAAAGTAAACATTCCATACTAAAATAAGTATTTATTTAGCACTTAAATGGTAAGTATTTCTGGCTCTCCATCTGTAATTACTACAGTATTTTCATAGTGAGCCGAATTTTTTCTATCTTTTGTTACAGCTGTCCAACCATCTTCTAAAATAATAGAATCAGATGTCCCAACATTTATCATTGGTTCTATAGCAAGTGCCATTCCAGCACAAAGCCTCGGACCTCTTTTTTTCATATCAAAGTTTGGTATATCTGGTGCCTCATGTAATTCTTTTCCTACACCGTGTCCTATAAACTCTGATGTAACATGAAAATTATATGATTTCGCAAAATCTTCTATTGTTTTACACACTTGGTTTAAGTGATACTTAGGCTTTGCATATTTTATGCTTTCAAAAAAAGCATTCTTCGTTACTTCAATTAATAATTTATTTTCTTCAGAAATGCTACCTATACCAAAAGTTCTAGCAGCATCCCCATGAAAACCATTAAAATAAACACCAACATCAATGCCTATAATATCTCCATTTTTTAACTTTCTTAAACCTGGTATACCATGTACTATTACTTCATTTATAGAAGTTGTAATAGACTTGGTATATCCTCTATAGCCCAAAAAAGAAGGCTGTGCATTTTTACTTGTGATAAATTCGTGTGCAATAGTATTCAGCTCGTCTGTAGTTATGCCTACTTTTAAATATTTTTCGATTAACTCAAGAGTAGCTCTAACAATATTGCCAGACTTTCGCATTGCTTCTATTTGGTCTTTTGATTTTATAACTATTGATTTAATAACGCACCCTTTAATAATTTATATTACAAGTTCTTTCAAAATAATATCTGTAACAACATCTATTTCAAGCATACCATTTATCTCTACAAGAAGATTCAAAGATTTATAAAAATTTAAAATAGGTAAAGTTTCTTTTTCAAATATTTCAAGTCTATTTTCAACAACTTCTTTTTTGTCGTCTTTTCTCTGTGATAAATTCCCACCACATTTTTCACATTTTTGTATAGCTGAAGATTTGGAATACATAGCACCGCATTCTTCGCAGGTTAGTCTAGAGCTAATTCTATCTATTACAATATCGTTATCTACATTCAAAAATATAACTTTATCTATAGCTACCATTTCTGATAAAATGTTTGCTTGATTTATAGTTCTTGGGAAACCATCTAAAATAAAACCATTTTTAACATCGTCCTTAAAAATTCTAGACTTTAAAATTTCAGATGTAAGAGTATCATCAACATAACTTCCAGTTTCTAGTTTTTGTTTTATTTTAAGACCAATATCAGTTTCATCTTTTATATGCTTACGCATTATATCACCTGTAGAAATGTGCGGTATACCAAGCTTTTTAGAAATAATACCTGCTTGTGTTCCCTTGCCACTACCGATTGGTCCCATTATCACTAAATTCATAATATATTCCTACCCCTCTCTAACAAAAATGGAATTTAATTTTTAAACTTAAAATATTTTATTTATCTTGCCTATTGTAAAAAGCCTTTGTAATGCCTTGTAATTAATTGACTTTCTAAATTTTTAACAATTTCTAAAGCAACACCAGTAACAATTAAAAGAGTTGTTCCACCAAAACCTACTTCTATACCACTTATCCACTGAAAAATAACCGGTATCATAGCAAGAGCAACATAGAAAATAGCACCTATCCAACTAAGTCTATGAACAGTTTTTGATATATAATCACTTGTTGGTTTTCCTGGTCTTATGCCCGGTATAAACCCACCATTTTTCTTCATGTTTTCTGCCATTTCTGTAGGGTTTATAGCAAAAGATGTATAGAAAAATGTAAAAGCGATTATCAAAATAACATACAAAATGGCACCAACTGGCATGGTTATTTGTAAATGGTCTACCACCGTGTTAAGTGTATTATTGTTTTGGAAAACTGTTTGCATTAGAGTCGGAAATTGCAAAAGGCTAAGTGCAAATATTATACTCATAACACCTGCAATATTTACTTTTAATGGTATATAACTTGTGTTTCCTCCTGAATTTTGATATGCACCACCAGAACCTATCATTTTTTTTGAATTTTGTACTGGTATACGTCGTTCACCAGCATTTACAAGAACAGCAAAAACAATAAGAGCTATAAAAAGTATTACAAGTGCTACAACAAATATAACTGTTACAATATTTCCAAACCTAGCTTCATGATAAAGACCCATAACTCCACCTGGAACACCAGAAAGAATATTTGCAAATATCATAAAAGAGATACCATTCCCAATACCTTTTTCTGTTATTAATTCTCCAAGCCACATTACAAACATGGTACCTGCAACCATAGAAATAACTGCAATACTATAAGTTAACATATTAGGATACAAAAACAAACCAGCATTGTTAAAAGCAAAAATCATACCTACAGATTGAAAAAAAGCCATAACAAGACCTAAATATCGTGTTATTTTTTCTATTTTTTTGTTGCCAGTTTCACCCTCTTTTTTTAATTGCTCGAGGCTAGGTACGGCAACTGTTAAAAGCTGCATAATAATAGAAGCAGTAATATACGGTCCTATACCCATTGCAAACAATGTACCAAAACCACCACCAGTAATGGTTGCTATTAGTGTTTGACCTGTAAAACCTGTTCTTAATATTATCCAACTTTGTATATTAACACCCGGCAAAGGAATATTTGCACCGATTCTATATACAAACAAAATCAAAAGTACATATAATACCTTTTTGCGTAAGTCCTGAACTTTCCAGACATTAGCGAAAACATTAGACACTATATCACCTCTGCCTCTCCTCCAGCTGCTTTAATTTTTTGGCTTGCTGATTGGCTAAAGTAATTAACTTTTACAATTAATTTTTTCTCTAATTCGCCGTTACCAAGAATTTTAACACCATCTCTTGGATTACTTAAAAGACCTTTAGATTTTAAGGCTGCTATATCTACAACATCTCCATTTTCAAAAACATTTAAATGAGAAATATTTATAGCTATAATATGCTTTTCATTTCTATTAGTAAAACCCCTTTTAGGAAGTCTTCTATAAAGTGGCATCTGACCACCTTCAAAACCTGGTCTAACTCCACCACCACTTCTAGCTTTTTGACCTTTATGTCCTCTACCAGAAGTTTTTCCATTACCAGAACCGTGTCCTCTTCCAACTCTATACTTCTTTTTCGTTGAACCATAGGCAGGGCTTAGATTATTCAATTCCATAACTTACTCCTATACTTCTTCTACTTTTAATAAATGTACAACTTGATGTATCATACCACGTGTTGCTGGATTATCTTTTTGTACTACACTACTATTCAACTTTCCTAATCCTAGTGCTTGAACAGTCTTTTTGTGCTTAGGTTTAGCACCTATGGTTGATTTCACAAGTGTTATTTTCAACTCGCTCATAAAAACCTCTCAATCTTATATTAGTATTTTTATTTACTAGCGAACATAAAATTCTTCTACTTTTTTACCCCTTAAAGCTGCAACTTGTTTTGGCGTTTTTACTTCTGAAAGACCAGCTATTGCTGCACTTACAACGTTTCTTTTATTATTACTACCAAGAGATTTAGTACGTATATTACGTATGCCAGCAAGTTCCATTACTGCACGAACAGGACCACCTGCTATAACACCAGTACCCTCTGCTGCAGGTTTTAATAATACTTGTGCAGCTCCAAAATGACCCATTACAGGGTGATAAAGGCTATCAGAATTATTTCTTTCTATATAAATCATATTTTTCTTGGCATCTTCTTTTCCTTTTCGTATAGCTTCTGGTATTTCTGCTGCTTTTCCAAGGCCTACACCAACATGGCCAGCCTCATCTCCAACAACAACAATAGCTGCAAAACGAAAAGTTCTACCACCTTTAACAACTTTTGTAACACGGTTTATAGATACAACCTTGTCTTTTAGTTCTAAGGCTTCTGCGTCTATCTTTTTCAAAATAACCTCCTATTGTTTGTTTCAATTCACTTGAGATAGTAAGAGAATATACAAAATCTATATTAAAATTTAAGTCCTGCTTCTCTTGCACCTTCTGCTAGTGCTGCTACTCTTCCATGATACAAATATCCACCACGGTCAAAAACTACTGTTTCTATACCCAAACCAAGCGCTCTTTTTCCAACAGCGATACCAACAGCTTTTGCAGCCTCTACATCTGCTGTAGATTTTATAGATTCACTAAGCACCTTGTCTTTGGTGGAAGCAGAAACCAATGTTTTGCCTGCTACATCATCTATAACTTGTGCATATATATGCTTGTTAGACCTAAAAACATTTAGCCTTGGTTTAAGATTTGTACCAGAAATAGAATTACGTAAACGCCTATGTCTTTTTTTTCTAGTGGCATTACGTGCCATATTTTTTATCATAATTCTTCACTTCCCTTATAGTCTAATATCTCTAATTATTAAATTGATTATTTTTTACCAGACTTACCAGCTTTACGTCTTATCTTTTCATCAGAATATTTTATACCCTTACCTTTATAAGGTTCTGGTGGACGTTTTGTTCTTATTGTTGCTGCATACTGGCCTACTTTTTCTTTATCTATTCCAGAAACAATTATCTTATTTGTTCCTTCTACAGTTGTAAGTATCCCCTCTGGGTCTATCATTTCTATAGGGTGAGAATATCCCAAAGTTAAGTTTAATTTGTTTCCTGCTTTTGCTGCTCTATAACCAACACCATTTATTTCTAACGTTTTAGAATAACCAGTTGTTACACCTTCAACCATATTAAAAATTAAAGTTCTAGTAAGACCGTGCAAAGCTCTAAACCTTTTTAAATCAGATGGACGGCTAACAACTATTTGATTTTCTTCTACAGAAATATTTATTTCTGATACAAGCCTTCTAACCAATTCACCTTTTGGTCCTTTTACACTTAAAAGATTATTTTCTTCTAAATTTACTGTAACACCACCCGGGATAACAACAGGTTGTTTACCTATACGTGACATAAGCCGCCTCCTACCATATAAATGCCAATACTTCGCCGCCTACTTTATTTTTACGAGCTTCTTTATCTGATACTATACCAATGTTTGTAGAAACGATAGCACATCCTAAACCGTTCAAAACTCTTGGTAAATTATCACTTTTAGCATAAACTCTAAGACCCGGCTTAGAAACACGTTTAAGACCAGATATTGCTCTTGAGTTTTTGTCGCCTTGCTTTAGTTTTATACGCATTGTTTGTTTAATGCCATCTTCTATTATTTCGTAACCAGAAATATATCCCTCTTTTAAAAGTATATCAGCTATTTGATTTTTAACTCTTGAAGATGGAACATCTACAGTGTCATGTTTTGCACTGTTTGCATTTCTAATCCTTGTAAGCATATCTGCAATAGGATCAGTCATCATAGTGAGTCCTCCTTACTGCCTATCGGGAATAACCCTTTAGTCAACTGAAATGCCAAAAGGCAAATCCTTTTTTATTTTTTAAAACTCTAATTTTTTGTATTTCAAAATTAAAAATTACCAGCTAGCTTTTTTAACTCCGGGTATTTGACCTTTGTAAGCTAAATTTCTAAAGCAAATACGACAAATACCAAATTTTCTAAGCACAGAATGAGGGCGACCACAAATTTCACATCTTGTATACGCTCTTACTGCAAACTTAGGTTTTCTTTTTTGCTTTACTTTCATAGCAGTTTTAGCCATAAAACACCTCCTAAACTATGCTCATTATCTCTTTATAAATGGCATACCAAACAATGTTAGAAGCTCTTTTGCTTCTTCATCTGTTTTTGCAGTTGTAACAAAAACAACATCCATACCACGAATTTTATCTATTTGGTCATAATGTATTTCTGGAAAAATAAGTTGCTCTTTTATACCCATGGTATAATTTCCACGACCATCGAAAGATTCTCCATTTATACCACGGAAATCACGAACACGTGGTAATGCAACATTTATTAATCTATCTGCAAAAGAATACATTCTGTCGCCACGTAATGTTACTTTACAACCTATACTCATGCCTTCTCTTATTTTAAAAGCAGCTATAGATTTTCTAGCTTTTGTTACAATTGGTTTTTGACCTGCAATAATAGCCATTTCTTTTGTTGCAGATTCTATTACTTTTGCATTATCTTTTGCTTCACCAAGACCCATATTTATAACAATTTTAACTAATTTAGGAACTTCCATTTTGTTTTTGTATGAAAATTTTTTCATCATGGCATCCACAATTTCATTGTTATACAGTTCTTTGTATCTGTTCATTTTGCCTCCAATTTCTAGGTTTTCTTCCATTAGTTTTTGCCAATGTAATCTAGATTAAAAATCCTAGTCAATAACTTCACCAGTAGACTTAGCAATACGTTTTTTAATTCTAACTTTTTTTGTTTTTCCGTCTTTTTCTATTTCTTTTTCTTCAATTTTGTAACCAAGTCTTGTAGGTTTGTCTTTGTGAACATACATAACATTAGAAGCATGGATAGAAAGCTCTGTTTTTACAATTCCACCATTTTGGTTTGCTGCATTTGGTTTTTGATGCTTTGTAGCAATCTTTACGCCCTCTACAATAACTCTATTTTTCGCTCTATCAACTTGTAAAATATTTCCTTTTTTACCTTTGTCTTTGCCTGCGATTACTTGTACAAAATCGCCTTTTTTAATTTTCATATACCCCTCCTACAGAACTTCTGGAGCTAAGGACAAAATTTTCATATATTGTTTTTCTCTAAGTTCCCTAGCAACTGGTCCGAAAATACGTGTTCCTCTTGGGTTTTTATCTTCTTTTATTATAACAGCAGCATTGTCATCGAAACGAATAAGACTACCATCTGGGCGGTTTACACCTTTTGTTGTACGAACTATAACAGCTTTTACAACATCACCTTTTTTAACAACCCCTCCTGGTGTGGCATCTTTTACAGACGCAACTATTACATCTCCAACATTTCCATATCGCCTTATAGAACCACCCAAAACTCTAATACACAAAAGTTCTTTTGCACCAGAATTATCAGCAGCAACAAGCCTACTTTCTTGTTGTACCATAGTAAAACCTCCTTTAAAACTTTCTAAAACCAAAATATTTTAGGTTGTTAGATTTTTATTACTTAGCTTTTTCTAAAATAGATACAAGTCTCCATCTTTTATCTTTCGAAAGTGGTCTTGTTTCCATTACTTTAACTCTGTCGCCAATGTTACATTCGTTGTTCTCATCATGAGCTTTAAGTTTGTAAGTTCTTTTTACTATTTTTTTGTAAAGAGGATGCCTAACATTATTAACAACTGCAACAACTATAGTCTTATCCATTTTGTCACTAACTACTTGGCCTATTCTTGTTTTACGATTAGCTCGCATATAGCCTCCCTTATGCCAGTTCTTTCGCCTTTATTGTAATAATCGTTTGTATACGGGCGATATTTTTCCTTACTTCTTTTATTCTAGATGTATTGTCTAACTGATTAGTAGCATTTTGAAATCTTAGGTTAAACAATTCCTTTTTAGCCGTCGTAAGCTCTTCTTTAAGCTGTAGTTGGTCTTTTTTATTTAAATCTTCAAGATACGATTTCGCTTTCATTAACCTCACCACCTAATTATACTTGGCCATCTTCTTTAGCAAGAGCCTTTTCTTGATCTGCTTTAGAAATGATTTTACATTTTAATGGTAACTTGTGAGCTGCTAGTCTAAGAGCTTCACGAGCAACTTCTTCTGCAACACCACTAAGCTCGAACATTACTCTACCGGGTTTAACAACAGCTACCCAATGGTCGAGTGAACCTTTACCACTACCCATACGAGTTTCTGCTGGTTTTTTTGTTACTGGTTTATCCGGAAATATTTTTATCCAAACCTTACCACCACGTTTAATATAACGTGTCATAGCTATACGAGCAGATTCTATTTGGTTAGATGTAACCCAATTTACCTCTGTAGCAACAAGACCATATTCACCATAAGTTATTGTATTACCCCTAAGAGCTCTACCAGTCATACGACCTCTAAACTGCTTACGCCTTTTTACACGCTTTGGCATTAACATATTTGTGTTTCCTTTCTTATTACAATTTTTAAAACTCAAATTTTCAAATTTAAAAATTCTTACAAATTTAAGCTTTAGATGTTTCTTTTTCTGAGCTTTTTTTAGATTCTCCAACTGTTTCTTTTCGAGGTTCTTTAATAGGAAGAATTTCACCTTTATAAATTAATGCCTTAACACCTATTTTTCCGTAAGTTGTGTTTGCTTCTGCAAATCCATAGTCTATATCCGCACGTAATGTGTGAAGAGGAACAGTTCCCTCACTATAATGCTCTGTTCTTGCCATTTCAGCACCACCCAAACGACCAGAAACACTAGTTTTTATACCTAAAGCTCCTGTTTTCATCGTACGTGACATTGCTTGTTTCATAGCACGTCTAAAGCTTACACGTTGCTCTAATTGATTTGCTATATCTTCTGCTACTAACTGTGCACTTAATTCTGGACGCTTAATTTCTTCTATGTTTACAAGCACTTTTTTATCTGTAAGTTTTTGTATTTTTGCGGTTAACTTCTGTATTGAATCACCATTTCTACCGATAACGATACCCGGTGCAGCTGTATATATTGTTATTTTTACACGCTCAGAAGTACGGTGAATAGTTATTCTAGGAACTTTTGCGTTTTTTGTTTCGTTATAAAGCTCTTTTTTTATAAATTTTCTAAGCTTGTCGTCTTCAACCAAAAATTTACTAAAGTCTTTTTCTGCATACCAAACAGAATCCCAATCTTTTATTATACCAACTCGTAGTCCGTGGGGATTTACCTTTTGTCCCATATGCTCCTCCTAACTTTTTTTCTTTTGTTGCTTTTGTTGCTTTTTAGATTTCTCATTTAAATAAATAGAAATATGACTCGAACGTTTAAGTATAGGGTATGCTTTACCTTTTGCTTTTGGACGAATACGCTTCATTGTAGGCCCTTGATTTGCTATAGCTTCTTCTACATATAGCTCTTCTGCATCTAAATGATGGTTTTCTGCTGCGTTTGCAATTGCACTTTTAAGCACATCTTTAACAATAACTGCGGCTCCTCTTGGAGAATAAGTTAAAATAGCCATAGCTGTATTTACATCTTTATTTTTTATTTGTTCTAAAAGTACACGAGCTTTAAGGTCAGAAACACGAACAAATTTTGCATGGGCTTTAGGTCTTGTGTCTTTTTGGATATTACGTACTGTAGCCTTGTATTTACCACGATTTTGTTTCATAAAATTTTACCTCCTTTACTCTATCTAACTTTAGAACGTTTTTCTGCATCTTTTCCATGTCCACGATAGCTACGTGTCTGAGCAAATTCCCCAAGCTTGTGTCCTACCATATCTTCTGTTATATATACTGGTACATGTTTTCTACCGTCGTGAACAGCTATAGTATGACCTATCATTTCAGGGAAAATGGTAGACCTTCTAGACCATGTTTTAACAATATCTTTTGTATTATTTTTATTTTGCAAGTCTATCTTCTTTATTAAATGATCATCTACAAAAGGACCTTTTTTTAAGGAACGTGCCATGTATGACTCCTTTCACATTTTAGTTTTAGACTACTTTTTTGAAATCTAAAAACAAATTATTTTTTGTTACGTCTTCTAACAATATATTTGTTACTTGCTTTGTTCCCTTTACGAGTTTTGTAACCAAGAGCAGGTTTACCCCAAGGAGTACTAGGACCACTACGACCAATTGGAGCTCTACCTTCACCACCACCATGCGGGTGATCATTAGGATTCATAACAGAACCACGAACAGTAGGTCTTATACCTTTTCTTCTATTACGACCTGCTTTACCTATTTTTATAAGCTCGTGGTCTGTATTTCCAACCTGTCCAATAGTGGCACGACATTCTATAGGAACCATACGCATTTCACCCGATGGGAGTCTAAGTGTTGCATATGCACCTTCTTTTGCCATTAACTGTGCTGCATTACCTGCACTTCTTACTAATTTTCCACCTTGACCCGGACGCATTTCTATATTGTGAATAGTAGTACCTATAGGCATATCACGCATTGCAAGAGTATTACCAATTCTTATTTCTGCATTTTCGCCATTCATAATTTTGTCGCCAACTTTTAAGCCATTTGGAGCTAAAATATAACTTTTTTCACCATCAGCATATACAATAAGCGCAATATTAGCTGTACGGTTTGGGTCGTATTCTATAGAAGAAACTTTAGCAGGAACACCATCTTTTTTTCTTTTAAAATCGACTAGACGATATTTCTTTTTACCACCACCACCACGATGACGAATAGTTATTTTACCTTGATTATTTCTACCACTGTGTTTTTTAATGTGAACAACAAGACTTTTTTCTGGCTTATCCTTTGTGATTTCACTAAAATCAGAAGAAGTCATATTTCTTCTGGAAGGTGTATAAGGTTTATAACGCTTTATAGCCATATTTGTCCTCCTTTAAAAATTATTTTTTCCAACGATAAGATGATAAAAGACGACTAAAAAACCTATGCACTCTCTTATCTTTCAATAAATCAATTAACAAGCGTTTCAATAATCGTTTAATCATAGCACTTACATGCCTTGGAATAATTCTATTTCTTTACTTGCTTCTGTAAGCTGTACTATTGCCTTTTTTCTGTCCGCTTTTTTACCTTCAGTTTTGCCACGCCTTACAGTTTTGCCTTTTAAGTTTAAGGTATTTACATATTTTACTTTTACACCATCAAACATAGATTCTACAGCTTGTCTTATTTGTATTTTTGTGGCTTCTGGGTGTACGTAAAAATGATATTTTTTATTTCCCATATCATTCATACTACGTTCTGTAACTACTGGTTTTTTTATAATGTCATAATAAGCTAAATTAGCCATTAGTTATAAACCTCCTGTATTTTATTAACAGCATCTACCGTTGCAACGAAAGTATCATATTTCAATATTTCGTATGGACTAATAGTATTTACTTGAGCTGTTTTTATACCCGGAATATTATTTGCAGAAAGAACAAGATTTTTATCCAAATCAACTGTAACAAAAAGTGCTTTTTTTAGATTAAAAGCATTTAAAACATTTTGCATTTGTTTAGTTTTTATTTGCTCAAAAGACAAGTCTTCCAAAACTAATATTTTTCCATTTGCAACTCTAGAGCTTAGAACAGATTTAAGAGCAAGTCTTTTTACTTTTTTGTTTAACTTGAAAGAAAAATCACGAGTTTTTGGAGCAAAAACAACACCACCACCACGCCATTGCGGAGCTCTAATAGAACCTTGACGAGCACGACCAGTTCCTTTTTGTCTCCAAGGTTTTCTACCACCACCACGAACTTCAGCTCTAGTTTTAGTTCCTTTTGTTCCCTGCCTGTTATTTGCCAAATATTGAACGACAGCCATATGCACAACGTGTTCGTTTGGTTCTATACCAAAAACAGAATCATTAAGTTCTATCACTGAAACTTTACTTCCATCTTTTTTGAAAACATCTACAGTCATATTTTCTCCTTTCTATCCTTAGTATTAAGATTTAACAGTATCCTTGATAAACAAAACATTGTTTTTAGGACCAGGAACAGAGCCTTTTATAAGAATTAAGTTTTTATCTACATCTACACGTACAACTTCAAGATTTTGCACTGTTACTTTTTCGGCACCCATGTGTCCTGCCATTTTCTTACCTTTCATAACACGACCCGGGCTAGTAGCAGCACCCATAGAACCAGTACCACGATGATATTTAGAACCATGACTCATAGGACCACGACTTTGATTATGTCTTTTTATGGGACCTTGAGTACCCTTCCCTTTAGATATACCACTTATGTCTACTTTATCTCCTGCAGCAAAAACATCAGCTTTTATTTCTGCTCCGACTTCGTATCCAGATATATCTTCCAGTTTAAATTCTTTTAAAACTTTTTTAGGTTCTGCACCAATTTTTTTAAATTGACCGATTAAAGGCTTTATAGCATTTTTGATTTTCACATCTCCAAAACCTACTTTTAAAGCATTGTATCCATCATTTTCTATTGTCTTTTTTTGAACAACAACACAAGGACCAGCTGAAAGAACTGTAACAGCTATAAGCTCTCCAGTTTCTAAAAAAATCTGTGTCATTCCTAATTTTTTAGCCAATATAGCTTTTTTCATTTTATTCCTCCAATTAGCGGATTAAAATTAATAAAAATTTTAATCATAATGTCGGTTTTCTAAAAAAGAAAACCTGATATTTTATTACAAAATTATTGCACAACTTTCAAAGTTATGTCAACGCCTTCAGGCAAATCTAACCTTGTTAGAGCATCTGCAGTTTTTTGCGTTGGCGATATTATGTCTATAAGACGCTTATGCGTTCGCATTTCAAATTGTTCACGGCTATCTTTGTGTTTGTGAACAGACCTAAGTATTGTTATTACTTCTCTTTTAGTAGGTAGTGGAATTGGTCCAGATACCTTAGAACCAGTTTTTCTAGCTGTATCTATAATCAAAGAAACAGACCTATCTATTAACTGATGGTCGTAGGCTTTTAAATTTATTCTAATTTTTTGAGCCATAAAAAAAGTCCTCCTTATTATGCACTTAGGCTTAAAGTTAGACTGTACAACGTTCTCTAGTGTGTCATAATTCAAAACAAAAACAAACTAAATATTTATATACAGCCCAAACGCCTTGTTTCAAACAGACTAGCTCCACAAGAAAACCCACATATGCATAAAAACACAAATGGCAACCTCTTGCTTCATAGCTTTGTATTTAAGTTTGTATTTTACAGATTTTTAGCAAAAACAACGCTCAAAATACGGGCTTACCTATAGTAACATATATTATATTTTTTGACAATAGTTTTTTTGAAAAATATTAAAATAAATTTTAGAAGCGATGGACGATATGTTATCCATTGTAATATGTAAAAAACAAAACCTCTTTCCATGAGTATTAGAAAGAGGTTTTGTTAGAAAGGGGTTACATGAATAAAACCCAAAATACAAAGCTATGATTAAGTATACATCTTGTACAAATTATTTTCAAGTGAAAAATATTGGTAAATATAATATAAAAAATGTTCCAAAAACACAATGTTTAAATATAAATATTTTTGATATAATCCGATTGGAATTTAATTTGGAGGTGATTTAAAAATGAAAAAAGCAGAACAAAAACTTTTCAATAAAATAAAAGGATATGAGCAACGTACTAAAAAACAAAAATACATATACGGAATACTTGGTACCATAATTATTCTTATGCCAATTATATCAAAATTTATATTTGACTATGATAATTTTCTTAATTTAGTTTGGGACAGACATCTATTTCATTTTTATTATAGACATTATCGACGTTTTGGTTTTGATATTAGAGTTGGTACAGTTTTTTTTATTGTGGGAGCTTTATTCTTTATAAATTTTTTATTTCTTTTGATATCTGGCAAAAAAATGTTAGAAGAATTTAAAAATGACTTAGAACGTATAAAACGTAATCATGGGAATGTAGATGAACAACTTATGGAATTTTGTAAAGAATTTTTTGAAAGCAGAGTTAAATTTAGTGATATTTCATATGGTATAAAAAAAATTAAAGGAAACGGCATTTACTCTTTATATCATAATATTCTATATCGTAAAGGGTCTTATATTACAGAAAATTGGTATTTTAATGAAGTATTCATAAGACCAGTTAAAACAGTAGATATTATAGCTATTTTTACTAAAGATTATCGTAAAAAAACTGGTTTATATATAATACTCGAAAATGGAGAAATAATTAGTGATAACTGTGGACTATTTGTACATGAAAAAACTTTAGATTCTTTTAAAGAAAGTAATCCTTATATAATTGTTAATGATGAATTTATTGAATTAGAGAACGATGAAGTACAGGCCGCCGGTAGTTTATACTTTGAAAATTTTAAAAATCTTACTAAAATAGATGAAAAATTATATAATTTGCTGTCTAATCATTATGAAAAAAAAAAGACGTATTGGAGCAATACAATAAATAATTTTTGAGGTACTTAAATTTATGAATAAAGATAACAAAGCAAAATTAGCTTTAACTATATATTTCACTGTAGTATTAGTTTTGGCAGCAGGGGCTATTATTAATTTTTATATTAGAATATTCGCATTTAGCTTGCTTGGAATAGGTATATTAATTATTATTTGGGTTCTTACTTTTGGTAAAAAAAATATCTATCGCAAAAACAAAGAAATACATATTTCTAAAGATAAAATAAAAGCTTTATCTACTGGTCTCATTTTATCTAGTTGGAACCGTGAATATGTTAATAGTCTTGAAATGTATCCAGAAAAAAAAGAAAAGCAAATTAAAGAAGTCGAAGCTAAAAACCTCGAATATATGTGGGGTATTAATGATACAGATACAGCAATAGATACTTTAGATTGGCTAAAAAATGAAGGTCAAAATTTTATATATGAATTTATTTTTATGGATAAAAATTTTACTTTCTTCGCACATCCAGAAAATGATATTTATAAAGAAATAGCTAGAGAAAAGCTTTTACAATATAACCCAGATGGAAGTTATTTCAATAGATTTTTACAGTATAGAAATAATTTAAAAAATTCTATAAATCTCTTGAAAGAAGAAAAAGTTATAAAAGAATTGAAAGACTTGCATAACATAAAAGCAGTAGCTTGGGATATAGGCAGAATAGTAAATGTCGCTAGGTGGTGTTATATGCAAAACTATATAAGTAAAGAAACAGCATGGAACTATATAGAATATGCTTACAAAAAAGCAAAAGAAAATTATAAATCTTGGGACGAATTTGCAAAAGGATTTATGCTAGGTAGAATACTTTGGTGCGGAAATAATGGAAGTCATGAATTTATGTTTCTTAGGATAAAAATATTAATTACAGATAAAGAAAGCCCTTGGGTTATGTATCCACTTAATTAAATAAAACACTAACCGAAATTAAAAATAAAAGGAGCCATATAAAGTGAAATTCAAAGAACAGGAAGATTTTAAAAATGCAATACTAAAATATGAGGAAGATAAAAATGTAGATATTTCTAGTAAAAGTTTAGGATTTTCTACAGATGCCAGCTTTATATTTAGAGATAGGATTTCTATAGGTAAAAATATTTTTGCAAATGTTATAGGCATAATAATAGGTATATTTACAGGTCGCTTTATCACTACAATTGATACTAGTACAACTGATGTTGCTTACATAGTAACAGATGAAAGTTTGATTTTATTAAATACTAAAAAAGAAAAGAATGAATTTAAAAAGAAAGAAACTGTAATAACAAGTCATACATTCCTACCTTTTAATTTAATAAAATCCTATACTATTTTAAAAGTAAGCTTTGTAAAAGGACTAAAAATAGTTGGAAAAATACCAGATGTATCTGGAACTTATAAAGTTCATTTGTACTATCACAAAGATGAACATAAAGATTTAATTATTAAATTGCAAAATATATTTAAACAAAAGAAATTAAAAAAAGGTAAAAACATAGCAGGTTTTATGTTTATGCTACTAATGGTTGTTGGTTTTGTATTAATAACGATTACTGTTCTTCCTAGAGTATTAAATACATATAGAGAAGTAAATATGGTGGAGTTTGTACGCAATATAAACAGCCCTACTAGAGCTAATGGTGGAGATTATCAGGATAGAACAATTACAATACCAGCTCTTATTGTGTCAGAAGTTTTTGAACTAAATGTAAGTGGAATAGGTAATAGTAATTTTTTACTTGCAAGATTACCAGATGCACCTACTAATCAAAGGAATTTTTTAATACAAATCCCTGAAGGGAGCTATGAACCAAATATTGGTTATGTTTATAATGTACGTGCAATAGGTCAAGGTGCTATTACACAAACAAGACCAGAAGGTAACTTAGCTTTTACTAATTTTTTTGCTTGGCTAGGAGATGTTAGGTTAAGATATTTACAAAGTCCTTCCGAAAATTTAAGAGGAGATAGCTACTACCATATAAAATTATTAGATGCAGAGCAAATAAAATAATTAAAAATTTAGAACACAATTTATTAATGATAAGTAAATAAAGTTTAAAAAAAATAATCCCTGTGATTTATATATAGAATCGCAGGGTTGTTTTTTGTTTAATAATTCTATTATTCAAGGTATATTATTTTATCATATATTAAATCGTTATCTGTATCATGGCTCACTATAAAAATTATTTTATCTTTTTTTATAGAATTAAGCATATCATTAAACCATTCTATTCTTTTTGTATCCAAATTTGAAGTTGGCTCGTCCAAAATAAATAAATCGCTTTCTTTTAATGACCCACACAAAATGGAAATTAACTGTTTATCTCCTCCTGATAAATTATTTATATTTTTATCCCAAACTTCAAATAAAAAATCACAGATATTCGAGTTAGCACTGTTATGCTCCTTAATCGCATAATTATGTTCTCTATTCGAATTATAATAGTCTTTATTTACCAAAACATTTTTACTATTTAAAAGTGTAACCAAATCATCAAAATTTTCAAACTCTAAAATTTCACTAAATATTTCTTTTACAACAATATCTCTAAAAAATATTTTTTGAGGAACATACGAAATTAATTTATTTCTAAATTTAAAGCTATCTATATCTTTTATATCGTGTTTACCATTAAAAATAATATTTGAATTTTCGTTATTAATAATTCCTATTAATAGCTTTAAAAGTGTGCTTTTACCAGAGCCATTTTTCCCTTTTATACATATTAATTCACCTTTTCTTGCCTCTATTTCTAGACCAGAAAATAACACCTTATTACCTATACTATAAGTTAAATTTGCATGCAATTTATCCAAATTTTCTATTATAGCATAGCCGTCCAATACAACTGGTATATCGATTATTTCATCTATTCTATGCAATGCTGATTTTGATACCTGATATTTTTTAGCCAAATCTAAATAATACGATATATTGTTCAAAACTTGATTAAAATATATCATCAAAATAGAAAGCATACCAACTGTCGTATTTCCGTTTAACACACTTATTCCACCTACAAAAAATATAATTATCTGCATAAGTGATATAATGAAGCCTTGTGAAATATTCAAATTGGCATTTACTAAAGTATAATTTCTATATTTACTCCAAAATGTATTAAAACTATCTTCTACAAATTCATTAGACTTTTTATCGTTTGCTTTAATTATGGTATCTTCCATATCTTCCAATTGATAAGTATAATCTCTAAAAAAATTTGCAGAACTTTCTCTTACTAATAAACTTTTTTCAAATATATGTTTTTGAAAAATTTTATAAAGATAAAAATAAGCAGGCAAAATTAAAAGCATGGTAAGTCCAATACCCAGATTAATATTAAAAACTAAAAAACTAACAACAAAAATTTCTATAGTTTTTACAAATACCGTTGTATAATTATCTATAAAAAAATTGGTGATTTGCCTACTATCTTCTTCTATTCTTTTCGATAAATATGATGGATTGTATTTTTTATAATCTAAAATTGATATTTTTCGGATATGATTTAGTATATAAAATTTAAAATCGTATACAACATTTTCTTTTAAAGGACCTAATATACTAATAACAAAATAGCGTATTACTAAATTTACTATAGATATAGCGAGTATAATCAAGCAAAAAAGGATAATATCGTTTATTTCTGTAGTAGATATTAGTATATCTATAAAAATACCAGAATAATATATCGATATTATAGCTACTATAGATGACAATATCGATAATATGGCATAAAAGGAAAGTGTTTTTTTACGTTTTATTAAAATATGCAAGTATTTTTTCATGTTGTGTCTTTCCTGTTTGATTTATGTTGGCATACCCAGTTTAAGCCAATTTAAAAAGTTTGTTTGTTTTTTTAATTGTTTTCGTTCTGTTTTTGGTAATTTATAATAATTAGTTTCAATGTATACACCAAGAAATATAAATATCAATTTTATTATTTGAGCATAAACATCTGTAATATCAAAAATGAACCAATCAAACATTAAAACAAAGTCTAAAACCCCGGGCCAAAAAATAGAATCTGCAACCCTAGATAAAAATGCGGCCATCATAAAAGTTAAACTTAAATTTAATAAATGTGTATATTTATTAAGATTAGAAACCTGCATATAATAAAATAAGTATTTTGTAACTATAAAAAAAAGTAATGCAAAAATAGTAACAAATATTATTGATAGATATGCAGGAATAGTAATGCCAAGTAGACTTGCTATATATCCTCGATATGTATTAAAAGTAGTTGTGAAATAGAAAACACGGGGTATGATTGTAAATTCTGCATCCATAAAAAAATTATAAATAATAACTTTTGTTATCTGACAAATAGATGCTAAAATAATAATTGGCAAGATTTTAATTTTCATAAATATAAACCTCCATAAAATTTGTTCTAACATAATAAAACTATGTAGAAATTATAAAAATAATTTCTACATAGTTAAAATTTATTTGTTATATTACTAGCCTTGACAACCAACTAAACCAGTTAATGTAAGCACAGGTATTATTATAAACGAACTAGAAATATGTGCATTAATCTCTACATCTTCTACTTCAAGTACTTGTAATTCTAAAACTTCATCTTGATAATCGTACATTTCATATTCTCCTTTAGTATTTTATTTTTCTTTTTTCAATGCAAATTCTTTTTGTATAAGATATTGACTTTTTTTCATCCAATAAACAGTAAGTGTCATAAATATAATAGGTATAATAGACATAAATGTAAAATTAATTAATCCATCTCTTACTATTTCATGTAATAAACTAATAGAAGGTATGGATATTAAAGTAACATAAATTGCTGTAGCTTTAAGATTTTTATCCTTTATAAGTGAATTTGTATTTAGAGTTCCAAATAAAGCTAAAAGAAGTATCCCAGCTACAACTATAGAACTAGTAAATATAGCAGTTATAATATCTGTATATAGAAACGTATTTACAAAATAAACAAGTATTAATGTAAAAATAATATATAGAACTGATAATTTTAATAAGTCTTTTCTGTTTTCTTTCATACCATACCTTCTTTCATAATATTAATTCCAAATTGACCAATTTGAGATTGCAGTAAATATTAAATAGATAGATAGTAATATAGCAAAAATATCTATTAATATTGATTTTTTAAAATACTTTTTATTTTTAATATCTTTCATTACGGACGAAACCATGTTTGTATTGCATTAGTTATATAATATCCTGCTGCTACTCCAGCTGAAAAAGCTGGTGTTGATGAAAAGAAAGCTTCTATTTGAGTGTATTCATCTGTTTCTAATGCTTGAAGTTCTAAAACTTCATCTTGATAATTATACATAATTTATTCCTCCTTGTTTTATTTTTTAATATAATGTATAATGCTTAAATCGTTGAAATTCATTTATGCATAAATGAATTTCAACTCTAAACTTAGTCTAGCCAACTTGTATCATTTCCCATAAAGCAAGTTGGTTAGATTCCTGTTAAGGTTGTTACTATAGTAATAGTAAGACCTACACAAAATGGAGAAGATATAGAATGTGCTTCTATTTCTTGCTCTTCTGCTTCTAGTAGTTGAAGTTCTAAAACTTCATCTCTGTAGTTATCCATTTTTATTACCTCCTTATTTTTCATAGACCCTGCCACCCTCCCATGTCTATGTTTGTTACAAAATATTTAAAAGTCCTTTTGATAAAGGTAGCCACAATAGTGGATTTTTATTTTTAGCAGACAAAATTGACAATATTGCACCTGAATTTCCAGTATGAAAATCTAAAGAAAATTTATAAAAACTTTTACCAGGCATAATTAAACCATCCCTTTTTGGTATTAAAAACATATCTAATTTTTCTAATGTTCTGTTTAAAAAATTATCATCTATACCATTTATGCAATTAAGGAACATAAAGCTACATAAGCCATCATATAAATTGGCTTCCATAGTAATTCGTGTTTCAGATATTTTTAATATACCTTGTATTTCTTTTTCAAAATAATTTGCTTTACAAATTTTGTTTAACATATGTATAGCAATATATACACCTATACTACCAGAGTTTAAAAACGAAAAACTTCTTTTTAAATTTTCATTGTACAATTGTATCATTTCGTTTATTTCATTTATTTTTAAAGAATCTATATCTCTTTTCAAAAATTTTAGAGAATTTTCTAAATAATATTTATTATCTGTTATTTTGTAAAACAAAGATAAAAACAATGATATACCAGAATCTCCATCTAATAAGCCAATGCCTGCACTTTCCCAGTCAAGATTTGTTCTTTCTATATTAGAGTCGTATGAATTTATAATCAAATCTGCTATTTTCTTTGCTTCAGCTAAATACAAATCGTCTTTTGTGTTATCGTAAAAAGATAACATAGCAATACCTATACCAGATAATCCACTGCGTAAAGATAAATCTTTTAAACTTTCTTCATAGCGAGATACTTTTTCAAGCAATTTCTTTGCTTCTTTTATATATCCAAGTTCATATAAAACGCAAGATATACCACTTATACCCGTCAAAAGTCCATTATTGTAATGGTTGTTTTCAAAGTTCTTTATTTGTTTTTCTATCCAATTATAAATGTTCTGTGAAACTTTGCCTATTCTAAACAATGCTAAGGCTACCCCAAAACCCCCATTTTGAATATTTAACATACCTAAATCTGTTTCAAATTGTCTTATATCTCCATTTATCAAACTTTCAGTATTTTCATTCAAATTTTCATTTAAACTAAATACAAGTTTTTCTAACATCGAATCGATATTTATTTTATTTATATCTTCATTTAAAGATTTTATTTTTGTATTTGCTTTACTATACGTATCTTTAAATATCTCGTTTGATATTGAGATTTTAGAATTATTTCGCATTTGAAAATTATAAAAATATTCATATGCTTCTTTTCCAAAATTTTTATATATCCACAAGCAATGTTTTTCGTTTATAGACATATCCATATCGTACACAGCCCCTATAGGTAGTAAACAAAACTGCACAATACGGTTTAGTGAATACCAATCTCTTTCTTTTGCTATTATTATATTTGCATCTGAAAAACCTCTAGTTGCCAAAGATGGTATACTCTCATTTTCTGATGGTTCTGCACCTTCAAAATCTATAAGCGTAATTTTAAGATTGTTATCTTCATCTATAAATATATTTTGATGTTGCAAATCACACATAGCTACATTTTCAAGATGCATTTTAGTTATTATATTTTCTAAATTTTCTGTAATAATTTTTACTTTTTTAAAATAGTCATCTGTATTTTCAGTTTCAATATATGGATAATTACTAGCTATCCACGTATACAAAGATACCCCATCTGCAAAATCTATTACAAGAAATTGATTTTCCCAAACTTTAAAATAATCTAAAACATTTATAACTTCATCGACTTTTTGCAGCTTTACAAGAGAATTATATTCGTTTTCCAAACGCTGCATTGCATTTTTACCAGTTCCATCTATACCTATATTATATCTAGCCTCTTTTATAATAACTTTTTTACCATCTGATTTTCTATTTGCAACATATATACCACCAGAATTTGAAAATCGTATTACTTTTTCTATAGTGTACAATTTTAATCTATTTTCTGTTTTGATATTAGATTTAAAAAAATCTTTTTCAGTATCTATTATTTCTTTTGGCATTTCTACAAAACTAGGCAAATGAAAATTTGGTTTTCTTACATCTTCTATTAAATTTCCGTTGTTGTCGTATATACAAAGAACTCCATCTTTGTTTTTTATACTTTTAAATGCTCCATATCTAAAATAAACATTGCCATCTTTCCAACGTTTATCTGACAGTATGTAAGGACCTTTTGGGATATTTTTTAGAGCATCATGCAATGTATTCATTAAATGGGTAAATATATCTTTGTTAGGATATATGGTTATAAACTTGCCCGAACTTATTCTATTACCGTGTTTCGAATACATTTCAAATAGATTGCGTTTGCTTCTAACGTGTTTAAAAGAAACTTTTAAATCTATTAATATTTTAGATACTATATTTAGTGTTTCTTCTGCGTTTTCGATTGGTGTGCTTATATGTATCTTCCAACCTTGAATAGTATCTTCTCTAAAAAAGCTATAAAAAATCCAAAAATCATCATTTGTATCTACAAACCAATTGTTATCTAATCCGTTTACTTCAAAATCGATTATGTTTTTACTTGGTTTTTGATAAAACTCCGAATCGTTACTTACATACTTCAAATATTTGAATATATTTTCCATATATTGCTCCAAAGTGTAACTTTAATTATTTTTAATATATTGCTCTGTTACTTCGAATACTTTTTACAACTTGTTTTAACTTTTGCAAGAAATATTTCATGACAAATAAAATCATAAAATATTTCTTTTTTATTTCTGACTTTTTTATTTCTGACTTTTTTATTTCCAAGACACTATTATTATACAATGTATTGTATAATTTGTCAACTATTTTTTTCAATAAATTTTCAAAATAAAATATATATACCAATCTACTATAATTAGATGATTATATGAAATAGAATAGATAAAATAAATACACAATTAATTAGATAAATTGAAAAAATTATTTAACATAAGTATATATAATAAGATATAATGGAACATATTTATAAAGTGTGTTTATAATGCTTTTGATAGAAGTTACAATTACATAAATATGCTAGGTATAAATGTAAACAAACCATAAATACCTTTTGAGGAGGATTTTAAATAATGATATTAATAACTTTGATGACAATATAAATCAATAGACTTGCTTACTTTAGACGCTTTAGATTTTTTTGAAGAGCTTTTAAATAAATTTGAAAGCGATTAATTCAAAAATCTAAATAAACTTTAAAAGCCCACCTATTAAAAAAATAGGTGGGCTTTATTCCTTGTTGGGTTGGTGAGTTCCAACATGGAATTTATGAAAAACCAATTACTAATATATCTTATTTTGTTTATTATGTCAAGTGGTTTTTTTGTTTTTTTATAGATTAATCAACTTTCTTAATTAATCATTTTCGAACTTATTTAAAAGTTCTTCAAAAACATCTAGAGCGTCTAAAATAGGTTTACTTGTGGTCATATCTACACCAGCTTTTTTTAAAAGCGGTATGGAATAATCACTAGAGCCACTTTTTAGCATCTCTATATATCCTTCTAATGCTCCTTGCTTGTTTTCTAAAATAGCTTTTCCTATAGCTACAGAAGATGCAAATCCAGTTGCATATTGGTATACATAAAAACTTCTATAGAAATGAGGTATCCTAACCCATTCATAAATTATTTTATCATCTAATTCAAAATCTGGACCAAAGTATTTTTCTAGTAGCTCTTTGTAGATTGAACTAAATTCTTCACTACTATCAATTAATGTTGTATTTTCTACTAATTTATGTGCATCTTTTTCAAATTCTGCAAACATTGTTTGCTTGAAAAATGTAATGTAAAAATTAGTTAGATATTTATTGATTATATATTTTTTAAACTTACTATCTTCCGCAGTTTTTACAAGATAATCTATAAGCAAGCTCTCGTGTATTGTTGAAGCTGCTTCTGCTAAAAATGCAGTGTAATTTCCATATACAAAAGGTTGATTATTTCTTGTATAATAGCTGTGTGCAGAATGCCCTAACTCGTGTGTTAGAGTAAACAAAGAACGTATATCATCCATATAATTCATAAGTATATATGGTGGTGTTCCATAAGTACCACCACTATAAGCACCTGGAAGTTTGTATTTGTTTTCGTACACATCTATCCATTTAGAAGATAATATTTTTTTAACTATTCCTACGTATTCTTCACCCATTGGAGCAAGAGATTTCAAAATTATATCTTTTGCTTCTTCATATGTTACTTTATAATCTACACCTTCCACTATAGGAACAGAAAAATCGAAAGGTTTTAATTTCTCTAATCCAAGTACATTTTTACGTATACTTATGTATTTGTGTAATAAATCCAATCTGCTATTTACAGTATTCAAAAGTGTGCTGTAAACTTCTATTGGGATGTTATTTTGGAAAAGAGAACCTTCGATGGAAGAGCTATAGTTTCTAGCTTTAGAATAAAAAGTCTCTTTTCGGATATAATATTTATACAAACCAGCTAATTCATCTTTTCGTGAAATAAAATAATTAAGGTATGAATTATAAATATTTTCACGTAATACTCTATCGTTAGAAGAAATATATTTCGAAAAAGAACCATGTGTAACTTCTATTTTATTGCCGTTTTTATCTAACACTGGTTCAAATACTGCTTTGTTATTATTTATAATACCGAAAATTTCATTCGAAAAATTTGCAAAAGATAAAGACTTAGCAAGTAATTCTTCTTGTTCTTTTGGTAGAGTATGTTTAGCTCTGTGAAAAACATCATATAAATCATGTTTATATATTTGTAATTCTGGTGTACTTTCTAAAAAGCTATCTATTGTTTCTTTTCCTATTTCTAAAATTTCTGGGTCAATAAAACTTTTAGCGGTATTAGCTTTTGTAAATAATTCTAATGCTTTATTTTGTAATCCTTGATAAGAAACATTTTTAGTATCTTGATGATGTTTCATATTTGCATATACATAAAGTTGCACTACTTTTTCTATTAGACTAGATACTTTTTTCAATACTTTTAAAAAATATTCACCACTTGTAGCGAGTTTGCCTTTATGCTTAGAAAAATCATCTAATTTGATTAAAATTTCATTGTAGGATATTTTCCAATCTTCATCTGATGTATAAATATCAGATAAATTCCATTGGTAATTTACATCCATTTCCTCTCTTATTTTTAATTTTTTCATAGACTACTCCCACGGTACTGGCTGTGTAGGTTCTGTTTGACCTCCACCACCAACCCTAATTATTGCCATCAAAATTAATATTGTCATTGTTTAAAATCCTCCATAAAATGTTTTTGTTATTTAAAATTTCCAAGATTAAAGCTCTCCTGGTACTGGCTGTGTAGGTTCTGGTGAACCTGTACCACCAGCTCTAATTATTGCCATCAAAATTAATATTGTCATTGTTTAAAATCCTCCATAAAATGTTTTTTGTTATTTAAAATTTCCAAGATTAAAGCTCTCCTGGTACTGGCTGTGTAGGTTCTGGTGAACCTCCAGTCCCAACCCTAATCATTGCCATCAAAATTAATATTGTCATTGTTTAAAATCCTCCATAAAATGTTTTTTGTTATCAAACAACTCCCGTATATAGCATACTTATCCACTTAAATTCCCTCAATTCTTTTAAACAGTTATGTAAACTATTATATCGGATTTTGTAATCTAACAACTAAAATTTTAGCAATTAAAAAACATTTTGTCAACAGACATATTAAAATTATTTTCAGTTATGTAAATTCTGAACCACATATATTATCTAGCTTTTAAAAAATTGCTCGTAGTTTTACTTCAAATTTTCATTTTTTAAAATTTATTTAAATTAATACATATATTGTATATTTTACAAAAATAATTATGAAATGTTTCAACTTGTGAAAATTATTTTTCATCCTTTTTCTATATAATATACGAAAAAATAAAAACTACCTTTAAGAAATGTAAATTTCTTCAGGTAGTTTTGTTTTTTTCTAATAAAACAAACTAACACTAGGTCCTAAAGGTATGCCAAGTAAGAACCAAACAACAAGTAGAAGTATCCAACCTAACAAAAATGTAAGAGTATAAGGCAACATTAGAGATATTACAGTACCAATGCCGGCATTTTTGTTGTATCTTTGTACAAATGCAAGCATCATAGGAAAAAATGGCATTAGTGGTGATATTAAATTTGTTGTTGAATCTCCTATTCTATATGCAAGTTGTGTAAGTTCTGGAGAAATACCTAACATCATAAGCATTGGAACAAAAACAGGAGCCATCATTGCCCATTTTGCTGTATCTACAGAAAAAACGAGGTCTATTATAGATACTACTATTATTATAGATATAACAAGTGGAAGTCCGACAAAGCCCAAATTTTCTAATATATTTGCTCCATTTATAGAAATAATAATTCCCATATTTGAAAAATTGAAATGTGCAACAAATTGTGAAGCAAAAAATATTAAAACAAGAAAGTCTACTATACCTTTTATAGATTCTTCTATCATTTTTATTACTTGGTGGTCGCTTCTTATTGATTTAGTAATAATACCATATACAAGTCCGGGTATAAGAAACATAGCCATACTAAAAAATACAATACCATTCATAAAAGGAGAAACTAAAATACCTCCAGTTGTAGCATTTCTGAGTGGACCATTTTCAGGTAAAATTAGTGCTAAAACAATACATACATATATTAAAAAAGATATACCGGCATATTTTAGTCCTTTTTTTTCTAGATTTGATATTTCTACATTTTCTTTTTTTTGAGAATTTTCGTATTTTCCAAGTTTAGGTTCTACTATTTTTTCAGTAACCCATGTACCCAAAATAGTAATAAGTATAGTAGAAACAGACATAAAAAACCAATTGCCAGTAGGTAAAACATAGTAGCTATTGTCCAAAATATGTGCAGCTTGTTGTGTCAAACCAGCAAAAACAACATCATTTGGAGCAATAAGTACATTTGCTGCCCATGCACCAGCAACACCAGCAAATGAAGCTGTAAGACCAGCTATAGGATGCCTACCAAAACTAATAAATAATAGTGCTGAAAGTGGTATCCAAACAGCAAAACCAAAAGCAGATGCAACACTAGATATAGTAGCAAGAAATATGACAAGAGGCGTTAAAATTTTTGGATGAGCAGATTTTGCTATTTTTTTAAGTAATGTTTCTAATAATCCAGATTTATCAGCAACAGCAACACCTATCATTATTACAAATACTATTCCCATAGGTATAAATGTAACAAAATTTGAAACAAAAGAACTAACCATAAAATCTATACCGTTGCGTGATAGTAGACTTACAGCGTAAATATTATTTTCTGTAAAACTATTTGTAGTAGAGTCGAAACTATAAAAACTAATATATGTACCTTGTAAATAAAGAATATGAGATACAAGTATTATGATAAAAGAAAGTATAATAAAAAGAGTAGCAGCATTTGGAAGCTTATTTCCAAATCTTTCTACTTTGTCGAGCCATTTTATAAAAAAACTACTATTTGTTTTCATATATGTCTTATATATCTCCTAAGCATTTCAAATTAGATTTTAAAAAGGGTATAACAAAATGAAAACTCCACATTTTCATTTTGCTATACTTAACCATTAATATACATAATAATGTATATTTTTGCAATAGATTTTGGTTTATGAATTATAAAAATATGTAGGAGCGAGGAGCGTAGAACATAGGTAACAAAAAAACTATTGACATATTAAATTAAATAGTATAAAATATTGATTAGGAGACATATATCGTATTTACTGAAGAAACTGAGATTTTTTATTATTCAAAAGCCATGCAAAAATTGTGTATAAAACTGTTCTCTCTAAAAATACTTTATACACAATAATCACAAAACTTATTACATAATAATATATATAATAGGTTTTGTCAAAAGAAAATAGTATCTAGAAAATAGTCTGACTATTTGTGTAATATAAACTGAAACAAATTAAATACGATATATTGTACATTCCTAAAAATGTTTAGATGATTAGTTATAATCATCTATGATATATTCATATTTACATTATATCTTAACTGGAGGATATTTATAATGAAAAAACGTATTTTTGTAACAACACTTGCTCTAACATTTTTTATTCCGCTATTATTATATGTTTCAATTAGTGGAAATCATCCTACTAACATCGATTTAATCCCTCAAATGGACTATGACTTAACTGATTGGGATCCTAATTTTGATGTAATGCAAGATTTTACCCCTGAAATCGTTAATAAGATGGAGATGTTTAGTGATAGGGCTATCTTTACAAGGAATTTAGATTCACAAGAGCTTGAACTAGAAGAATTTTCAGAACCTCTATTTAGACCTTTCTCAGAAGATGGTTTCTATGGCACTGATTCATCTTGGGGCTCTGCAGATCTTCCTTCGATATCTATGTATGACGTTGATTCACGTGTAATTATTGGTTCTGATGACCGTCGTCATATTACTAATTTACAGGCTCATCCAAATGGTTATGCAGCGGTAGTTTTCCTTGAAGTAACATTTCCAAACGGCGTTACTGGAACTGGAAGTGGGACTATGGTAGGACCAACAACAATATTAACTGCTGGTCATGTCCTATTTAGTCTTACTCATGGTTGGGCTACATCAATTCGAGTAACACCAGGTGGTACACAATCAAACTTTTCATCTGCATGGGCTACATCTTTTTCAACTACCAATGGATGGGTAAATAGTAGTGCGAATAACCCGAATTTTGATTTTGATTATGGTGTAATCAGAATTGGGCAAAACTTAAATACTGGTTGGTTTGGAGCTAGAACAGAAACTAATTCAACGTTAAATAATGGTACAGCTATGGTTATCGGTTTTCCAGGTGATAAAGCTCGTGGAACTATGTGGTATGATACTGGCAGTATTTCGAATGCAGCTACTCGAAGCTTTAGGCATTTTGCAGATACTGTGGGAGGAAATAGCGGAGGTCCAGTTGTTCTCATAAATAATTGGCAATATGTAGTTGGTATTCATGTTGCTGGAAATCAATCTCAACAGTTTAATCTAGCAGCTAGAGTTACTACTGATGTCATTGATATGATATTGAATAATCAATAACATTGAAGGAGAGCTTTTCTGGTGAGGTTAGGCTCTCCTTTTTTGAAATAATACTTCTTTATGTTAAATTTTCGAAATTTAAGAGGTTAGTTTTGATTACAAAAAATATTTCATTTAAAGCTATTATACGTAAAATATTAGATAATGCACTATTAGTAGAGCATATACCTTTTAATTTAGATAGTGAGCTATATCTTCAAAATTTCAAAATATTATTTGTTTTATATTCTAATTATAATATTTTAGACATATTAGGAGATAAAATATGTTTTTCAGATTTGAAAAACAATGATTTGATTTTAATTACACATAGAGGTATGATTATAGAGTTTAACCCTCCAGAGATTACAGATGTAGTTTCAATTATCCGTTTTTAAAGATAACAAAATCCATCTTGTCAATATATACCTTATAAAAGTTATGGTTTATTAATTATTAAAAATTTTACTTACAAAATTTATTTACAATAATTGTTAATTTTTTAACAATATACTGTATATATTTGTTTTGTACCTTGAAACGAGGAAATATAGAATGACGAATAAATTTGTTATAGTTTTATAATAAAATCAATCAAAGTATTTAAAGAATTAGTTGTGGCAGATGATTTTGTTACAAATTAAAGTTTTCTGTTCACGGCTAGATTTATATAATGAAAAATTTGGAGGAAATATGATACCAATACAACTTTTCTTTGTAAGTTTTGCTAAAACAATACTTTTTGTTAGTTGTATCTTACTAATAATAGATATTGCAATATTCTTTTTGGGTTCAGAGGAAATCCAATTAGAAGTTTCACCAATATCTTTAAATTCTATCCTATTAAGAATGAGTTTTTTTGGCTATTACTTTCATTTATACCTTTAATTTAAATTGTTTTATATAAATTGAAACTTAATCACTCAAATTTAAAGGTGAAAAATATGATGCTAAAGTAGTTTTAATAAATATAAGTAGATTTGTAAAAGCTGGTGGTTATATGGTTTCTAGCGTGGAATGTATATACCAAAATTCTTTAAAAGAAAACTGTCTTGTAAAAAGTCATTTATATATGTTAAACCCTCAAGATAGTAAAGAAAATTTAACTCCTATTGTTTATGTAGATATACAAAAACCTAAAAAATACGCTATAGAACTTTTTAGAAATATAAAAGAATTAGAAATAGTAGATAGAGACTATAGATAGTCTTATAATTTACAAAGAAGGAAAACATGAAATTTTCAAATTATAATCTTTTAATACCAAAATTTACAGACAAAAATTATTTTTTATTAAAATCTTGATATAAGAACTTTAATCATATCAAGATTTTAAATCATTTTTATACGAAATTTATCTTAAACTTTCTTACTTTTTACAGCTATACTTATAGAATTTCCAAACAAAGATTGGTTTTGTAATAGTCCAAGCAAAATAGCTACAAAATAAGTCATAAGTACAGTAGTAGCTGTTACTTGTATTACTCTAGGTGCCCATACTGCTATAAAAGGTATTGCTTGCCAAGATGGAAATAATGTGTTCATAAAAATAAATGTATTGATTGTATTAATCAAAATAGCAGGAACAAGCATAGCTATTAGAAGTGGTATTGTAGGAACTGTTTTTCTATCTTTTAAAAAATATTTTTCTACAAAAAAATTCAATATAACAAGAAATATAGAAAATATACCAATACCTATAATAGTTGTTGTAAACATAGGTATTGTTTCCGAGCTTAGCATTTCAACTGGGTCTCTGTTATTTATTGTTCTTTCTATTGCCATACGAGACACAAAAGACATATTTTCCATTTGTTCTCTTATAGCTTCGTTATCTACTGTTCTAACTAAAAGTCCAGCATCGTTATAAGATGTTTCGATAGTATTATTTTGATAAAAATTGTTTGTTATACCATCTGTATTTAAATTGTGAAGATTAAAAAATCCTAAAGCTGTTATCGATACACCAAATATTATTATTACATTTTTTATTATTTTTTCACTACGATTTTTTATAAACATCCAAATAGCACCTCTTATAAAGCCAGAAAGAGTTGCTGTTAAAGTAAGTTGGGGTAAAAATGCACCAGATGGGCTAATATGAAAACCTAAAAAATCTGTAAGACCAGAAACTAAAGCACCATATATTGGACCAAATAAAATAGCAGGCATTGCTGTAAAAATACCATGCATACTAAGTCTCATACCACTTTCTCCAAAAATAGGTATATACATTCTAAAAAATGTTCTTACAACTATTGCAAGTGCCAAAAACATTGACGATATTATAATACGTCTAATATGTAAAGATGTATTTTTTCTGTTCACTTTATATCTCCTTAAATTTGTATATTTTTAATATTAAGTTTTTAGTAGTGTTCTTACTTTTTATTAAGAACACTACTAAAATATTTCAATTATTTAGTTAAACAATCGATAAGTAAAATCTAAATGTGAATCTAAATTCATTTCTGTATTATGAGTGTGAACTAAAGAGCCTATAGCTATATCATTTATAGCAGAACCAATAGAAAAGTTAGACTTTATTATAGAATCACCTTTTTTAATATTATTAATCGAGACTTTATTTCCTCTTTTGATATCTTCTGTTAAAATTATGTTTTTTTCATCAATCTTTATTGTTTCATTTTGTTTAAAATTTCGTAGAAGTGTTATAACATTATCTTTGTTACTTAGTTTAATAAAATCATTCATTTTAATATAACCTCGGTATAACCTTTCTAATTCACTTTGTTAAACTTAAATCCGAAATATTCCATAGAATTATAAAAGCAAATATTTTTTATGATATTTCCTAAAAACTCAATATCGTTTGGATATTCTCCTGATTCTACATATTCTCCAAATATATTACAAATAATTCTTCTGAAATATTCATGCCTTGGAAAAGATAAAAAACTTCTAGAATCTGTTAACATACCTACAAATTTCGACACTACACCATTTGCAGCTAAATCTTTTATTTGATTTGTAATACCATCTTTTGTGTCCATAAACCACCAACCAGAGCCAAATTGTATTTTTCCTGGAATGATACCATCTTGAAAACATTGCATAAGAGTAACAATTTTGTGATTGTCTGATGGATTGATATTGTATATTATTGTTTTTGGTAGTTCATTCTTAATATCTAGTGCATTTAAAAAATTAGATAATTTAACAACATTGATAGAGTTACCTATAGAATCATATCCAGAGTTTGGTCCCAATTCTTTTACCATTCTTGTATTGTTTTCACGTAGTGCCCCAATGTGTAGCTGCATAACCCAGTTACGTTTGTGGTAAGACTTTGCTAAGTATAGTAATATATAAGATTTGTATTTTATAATTTCATTTTTTGTTATATGAATATCATTGTTTCTAATTTTTAAGAAAACATTTTCAGCTTCTTCGAATGTAGAATTTTCAAAAACAAAATTGTCTATTCCATTGTCTGCTGTTTTGCATCCAGATTCTTCAAAAAATTTTATTCTTATTTCTAAAGCTTGTAATAATTCGTCTAATTTTTCTATTTTAAAGCCAGCAATATCTGAAAGTTTATCTACCCATTCATTAAATCCTTTTTCGTCTATATTTATAACTTTATCTGGCCTAAAAGATGGTAATACCTCTATTTGTATTGTTTCATCTTTTTTTATTAGATTATGGTACTTCAAACTGTCTATTGGGTCGTCTGTTGTGCAAAGTACCCTAACTTTTTGCATTTCTAATAAAGGTATAACTTTGTACTGTTCTTTTTGTAGCATTTCATTACATTTTTCAAATATATCTTCTGCTGTTTTTTCATTTAATATATCATCAATACCAAAATATCTTTTTAATTCTAGATGAGACCAATGAAAAAGAGGATTACCAATTAAGTAAGGCAATGTTATTGCCCAGCTCATAAATTTGTCTTTTGCAGAACCATCGCCTGTTACAAGATTTTCGGAAAAACCAAGTGTACGTAAAGCTCTCCATTTGTAGTGGTCTGAACTTAGCCAAAGTTCTGTTATATTATCGAATTTTTTATTTTCGTAAATTTCTTTTGCATTTAAATGATTATGAAAATCAACAATTGGCATATCTTTTGCATATTCATGATAAAGAATTTTTGCAGTTTCTCCTGTTAGCAAAAAATCATCGTCTAAAAATTTTTTCAATACACTAACCTTTCTTTTAAAAAGTATTATAACACATTATACCACATTATAGAACAACTTCAATTTTCAACTTTATTTAATTTATAAGTATAAAAAACAACCACAAATAATATATCAAAATATTTAAGATATACTATTTGTGGTTGTTACTTGTATTTAATTTTATAAAATTTTTTTGGCAAAAAATAAAATTATGCCGCAATATCGATAGAGCTATATATAACATGTGTTTCACTTTTTTTGTTATAAAGATTGTAGTTATTTATAAGCCTAGAAGAACGATTATTTTTATAATATCCACGATTTGGTTCTTCTATTAAAGATGTGTTTCGTGTAGGTTTTACAGGTTCGTAAAAGTCAAACTTTCTTTTTATTTGTGTTTTTTGGTATGGTATTGGGTATCCAAAAGAAACTCCATATATTATAGGCATGAAAAATACCTCCTTATATTTTTTAATTTCACGATATATTTTTGTAAATCTAAATTAAGGTTATCAAGTAATATATCGGATAATTTTATTATTTTATTAACATAGTATGTAATTTTTTTGATAGTTTTATATGTATTAACTATTCAGCTTCTATAAATATATTATACACTAAAATGAAACAAAATAAATTAAAAAACAGAAAAAGTAATACTATTGTAACATAGAATATGATATAATTAAAAAACAAGCATGAAAAACAAAATTTTGCAAATAATATTCGTATAATTCCGGGATAAACTTAAATTTATAAAGTTATCAGAGTTCAGAATATGGTAAAAATTAAAAAATAAATTTTTTAAAAAAAGTGTTGACAAACTTACAATTGTGTTATATAATACAAAAAGTGTTAGCCCAAGTAGCTCAGTTGGTAGAGCAAAGGACTGAAAATCCTTGTGTGGGCGGTTCGATTCCGTCCTTGGGCATAAGATTTTTTATAAAAAAATCTTAGATGACTTAATGCTATTTTTTCAATAGCTAAAAGAATATTTTTTAAATTTTTTTCATAATTAATATCTCCTGAAAAAGCTTGAAAAACAAGCTTTTTCAACCTCTTGCGAATGTCGTATAATGGTAATACCCCAGCCTTCCAAGCTGGAGCCGTGGGTTCGATTCCCATCATTCGCTTTTAAAAAAGCTCATCAATTTGTTTTGATGGGTTTTTTTTGTGTGTGCCGTGCATGGTACAAATCTAGGTGGTGCAAGTCCACTGTAGGGGCTTGTCGTAGCCAACTACTAGCGAAAGGCAAGAGCGTCCATTGTGAAGTGGAGTTTGAAGGAAGCCGATA
>Ga0268261_10000067_pt1 | contig 67025 bp, 52 predicted proteins | sample TergutNc150P1_FD_190353 | JGI IMG/M metagenome (GOLD analysis project Ga0268261, IMG submission 190353) | Nasutitermes corniger P1 segment gut microbial community from laboratory colony in Florida, USA - Nc150 P1 (SPAdes) (version 2) | ecosystem: Host-associated > Arthropoda: Insects >... | reverse complement strand
TTATTTCTGCTACAACAGAAGTTATTAAACGTACAAGTCTACATACTTTTAATATTTTACCTAAACGTTGGATTATTGAGCGTACTTTTTCTTGGTTAGAACACTATAGATTATTATGGAAAAATTGTGAGCGTACTTTACATAATTCTCTTCAAGCTCTTTCCCTTGCTTTTATTCATTTACTTTTGACTAGACTTTAGACAACTTCTTAGAAGGATTGCTATTCTAAATATATAGTATTTATTGATGAATATTACGAATTAGATATAGACCACAGTTCTTTATTTATGGATTCTTTTATTGAGAGTATGATTTATTTATCAATCTACAAAATTTTAATTGAGTATTTAGAATTAAAAGATATTAAAAACATAATACACGAGTATTATAAAGAATATATGGAAGATAACAAAGAACTTTTATTATCTACTGGAATAAGAATGTTTACAAATGAAAACATAGATATGTTGAGAGAATCTGCTTATTTAAGTGAAGAAATAAAATTCAAAGATGATTATATTGTTGAATTTCTTGATGAAAAAGAAAACTCTTATAACTTTGGTAATAACACACACAAATGTCCTATAAATGATTTTTTTATAAAACATAATGCATCAGATTTAATGATTCATATATGTGAATTAGATTATATAAGAAGTGAATATATGAAGAGTGGTTTGGATAGAAAATATTGTTTAGCTAAAGGTGATAGATATTGTAGTTTTAGATGGAATAAAGGTAAAAAACCTATTTGGAGATAAAGTAGTAAAATTGTAAGTGAATGATTTTTATTTTCAAAAAAATCTTTTTTAAGTGTCAAATAATATGTAACCATGGTTACATATTATTTGACACTTCTATAATCTACGAGAAAACTTTTTTAGGACATGACCTCAATTTCCACGGTTTGACACTTTTTTATGATTATTGTATAATATTTTTTCGATTAATTAAACTAAATAAAGTATATTAGCAAGGTGGTAGGAGTACATTATATGTCTAACACACTTATAAATATAAACACAAGACTTGATATTGGTGATAATGATATTTGTATTGTAGAATCTTTTCTAGGTGGAGGTGGTCAGGGAGAAGTATATATGATTTCTACTTCTAAAGGTAAGTTTGCACTTAAATGGTATTTTAAGAGAAATCAAACAAAATTTTTGAAAAATTCTTTAAAAGAGTTAATAAATAGAGGTTCTCCAAACCATACTTTTCTTTGGCCAATACAAATAGTAGAATATAAAGGACATTTTGGGTATATAATGAACCTTAGACCGGATAATTATAAAAAATCACAAAAATTATTAGATAGAGAATTTTCTCTAACATATACATCTGTTTGTAATGCTGTTCTTAGTTTATGTGATAGTTTTAGAAAATTACATGTAAAAGGTTTGTCGTATCAAGATATATCTTGGGGAAATTTATTTATAGACCCAATAAATGGTGAAATATTGATATGTGATAATGACAATGTATCTGTGCACGGGCAAGGAAAAGTAGGAATAAGTGGAACATATGGTTTTATGGCACCAGAAATAGTACGTGGAGACCATGGGCCTGACCAGTATAGTGATTTATTTTCTTTGGCTGTTCTTATGTTTCAGCTTCTTTTTTTAGAACATCCTTTCAATGGCAAAAGATGGACGAAAATAGCTTGTTGGGATGATTTCGCAAAGAAAAAATTGTATGGCACAGAACCAATATTTATATTCGATCCAAATAATCTAGAAAATAGACCGATGCCAGGAGTACAGGACAATGCTGAAATATTTTGGAATATGTATCCAGATTACATTAAAAATAATTTCATAAAAGTATTTACAAAAGGTCTAATAGATAGAGAAAATGGTAGATTAATGGAAGAAATTTGGATGGATTCTTTTAGAAAGCTAAAAGAAAATATATTTCCTTGTCCTTATTGTGGTCGTGAAAATATTGCTTGTGAAAATATAAATACTGTATGTTGGGGTTCTAATTGCAAGAAAAAATTGGACAATCCACCAAAAATCAAAATTTCAATAGGTAAAAGAGAACGATACATAGTTCTAAACAAAGACACAAAATTATACTCATATCAACTAGAGGGAGGAGGATACGACGAAAATTTTGCAAATAAAGTTGTAGGTGAAGTTACAAAATCTCCGAGTGGAAAGTGGGGAATACGAAATCTTACAAATTACAATTGGAATTACACAATAGGTGATATAAAAAAACAAGTGGAACCAAACAAGGCATTTGTATTAACAAATAATATAGAAATAGATTTTGGAAAATCGAAAGGAATCATTATCAATTAAATTTTTAATCTTACAATTTTAAAAAATAAAGAGGTTTTGATGAATAGACCTTTATTTTTATCTTTAATTTTTTTGTGTTTTGGAATTTTAACAGGATTGTTTTTTTCAAATATATTTTATGTTTTTACTTTTTCTATACTTTGTATATGTTTTGTTCTTTACAAATCGTACAAAACAAAGATTGTAATATTGTTTATAGTATTTTATTTTGTTGGATATTTTGGTATTTTGCAAAATATAACTCCCAAAAATTTATTTTTAGAAGAGTTAGCATTAGATAATAACTTTTTTTATATAAATGGAGTAGTACAATCTATATCTATTACAAATAATGGTAGAGAACGTGTAAATTTTTTAGCTAAATCTTTTTATACAGAAAATTACAGAATATATGAACGTTTATTAATACAAGTAATATTGCCGCATGGAGAGAGTACAGAAATAGGACAAAATCTTTTGTTATATGGAAATTTACTTATCCCAATCGATGAAACATTAAATGGTTTTAATCAATTTAGATTTTTACGTACACGTGGTATATATTATACAATATTTCCAAGAAAAGTAGACTATATAGGCCAAATAACAAACTTGAATACTATTTTGCAAAGTTTTAGAAATAGAGTTTTAAATGTTTTTGATAAAAATCTACCACATGATCAAGCATCCGTATTAAAATCTATGATTATGGGAGATAGAAGTGATATAGAACCAGAGATTTTAGAAGCATTTCGAGTATCTGGGCTTTATCATATACTTGTTGTTAGTGGTCTTCATATTTCTATTATTATGGTTTCTATAAATAGTTTACTTTCTAAATTTTTTCACAAAAAAATAAGTGCTATTATAAGTCTGTTAATTATAATTTTATATGCTTTTATGATAGGTAGTGTTTCTGTATATCGTGCTAGTATTATGGCTGCTGTATTAGTTTTTTCAAAAATAGTAGATAGAGATAAAGATTTTATTACATCTATATCTTTTTCCGCTATATTGTTACTGTTTTATAGACCTTTATTTTTATTTGACCTTGGTTTTTTATTATCTTTTTCATCTGTTTTTGCAATTGCAATAGGACAAAAGCCTACAGAAAATTTTTTGTCCTATATTTTTATAAAAATACGAATAAAGAAGATGTTGAGTAAAAATTTAATAACATCTATAGCTACGACTGTCTGTATTTTTCTTGTTCTTAGTCCTATTTTTTCATATTATTTTAATAGAATTATGACATATTCTATTATTACAAATATAGCTGTTATGTTCCTTGGAAAGATACTAGTTATTATAGGATTTTTAGTTGGCATATTTGGAGTATTCTTCCCTGTTATTGCTAGCTTTTTTTCTGGTAGTATATATTTTATATCTAGCTTTTATATTTTAGTTGCAAATTTTGTATATAATATGCCTTTTGCAACAATACGTACTAATACTCCACACATTTTAGTAATTCTAATTTATTATTTACTTTTAATATATTTTTTTGTATGGTTTAAAAAACCTAAAACATAAATAAATTAATACTAAATTAAGTTAACAAAAATTAAAAAAATTACTTAATATACTTATTGAAAAAATATAAAATAAATGATATAATATATTTACAATCTAAGATGTTCGACAAACCTTTATTTTGAACCTACACTTTTAAACTGGGACTCTAACATAATTTGTGCAAACTTCGGGCCTCGATGTTAGTGGAAGGAGAATGTACAATTGCGGATACCCACCTAGCTTTTGCTAGGAGTCAAAATACGGGACCGACATCTTGGATTTTTATATTTTTAAAAATTCTAAAATAAAATTACAAAAATCTCATTGAACTTTCCTTATAATCCTAAGTATATACACATAAATTCTTGAATATATTTAATAACAAAAATCATTTTAAAAAACAATATTTTATTTTTCGGAGGAATAAAATGAAAACTCTACTTTTTTTATTCTTTATTATATTTTTAACATCTTGTTCTAATGAAGCATCTGCAAATTTTATAAAACAAGATTACATAGAAACTGTAGGAGATAATACTCCAGTATCTCGTGCTTTTGTTGCAAAAATGTTATCACATATAGTAGATGATATTAGGACTATTTATAGTATGGACATTTATGCAAATTTTAATGATGTTTCATCTGATATGTGGTATTTTAATTATATTAACACAGTATATGCAAGAAATATAATGAGAGGTACAGGTATAAATTTCGAGCCAAATGAACCTCTTACCTTAGAGAAAGCACAAATTATTTTAAACAATATAAATGCAAACATAAATTTAAACATAACAGAAGAAAATAAAGATTCTCCTATATCTCATGCTTTATGGAATAGACTCTATATAAGAGCACTACAAAATTTAAGTGGTGAAGAAACTGTAGAACAACGTTTTGGAATAAGAGAGCAAAATATAATAATACTTGCAACAGAAGAGAACAATCCAGCTCTAGAAAATGGCAATGTAATAACAAATAGAGGTGTTTTTTCATCTGTAGGAATATCAAACCGAGATTTTCTAGACACAGAAATAACAGCTTTAACAAAAGGACAAGACATAATAACAGTTATAGATATTATTACAAATTCTCCAATATTAGAATATGTTTATGTTATAAATGGTGGTGATAATTTCACGATTTTTAAAGGTGGTGTTGAGCGTATTTTTAGTGGTGAAAACACCTTATCTTTTGGAGATATTGCAAGTATACAAATACAAAATGGAGTTGTTTTAGAATATGTTTTACACAATAATATTATACAAAATAATACAATAGAAAGAGTAGGAAGCAATTTTATAGAAATATCTGGGTATGGCAGAATTGCAACAGCTGAAAATTTTTCTGTTTATAATCAAACGCAAAATTTGCGTTGGCAAAATAGACAAAATTTAATAGTAGGTACAAGTATTGCAAGATTTATTATTGAAAACGATGAATTAGTAGCAGCAGTAATAACACAAAGACCAATACCTAGGTATTTACGTGTCGCTTTAAATACAACAAATTTTGAAAGTCTTATCCACAATGAAGTTACTGTAACCTCTGATACTTATTTTACAATAACGGATAAAAACGGAACTACAACATATTCTCCAAATGAAATAGTAACTTTTAGCACAGAAAACAAAATAGCTGGTTATAGAGCACACATACAGCCATATCAAGGAAGAATACAAATTTTGAGTATACAAAGAGCATGGCCAAGTAGCGAAAGTCCAAAATACTATGGTAGTATACAAATAACTTATGAGGGAACAGGTTTTTCTGTAATAAATATAGTACCATTAGAAGAATATTTAAAATCTGTTGTACCTAGTGAAATGCCTAGTAGTTTTGGTGTAGAAGCATCTATGATTCAAGCTGTAACAGCAAGAAGTTACGCTTACGGACAATTTTTAGCAAATAGAATGTCAAATATAGGGGCTAATTTAGAAGATTCTGTTATGAGTCAAGTATATAACAATATACCTGAAAATGATGTTTCGGTAGAGGCTGTCAGAAATACAGTAGGTCAAATATTATCGTATAATGGAAATGTAATAAATGCAAACTTTTTTTCTACATCAGCAGGAGTTACAGCAAATAATGGAGATGTTTGGGCAAATCTTGGTAGATTACCTTCTGCTACACAACCCTTTTTAACATCTGTTAGACAATATTTAAACAATGATTTTGGTGATTTATCGAACGAAGAAAATGCAAGAGTTTTTTTTAACAATCTTGAAATCGAATCATACGATGATAATTCCCCATGGTTTAGATGGAACGTGACAATGACACCAGAGCAAATTACAAATAGTATTAATAGAGAATTACAAAATAGATTTAATACTAATCCATTTTTAATAAAAACATTAATGACAGATGGCACTTTTAAAAGTGAACCTATACATACAATAGGTGAATTTGTAAATATAGAAGTAGCTAAAAGAGGAACTGGTGGTAATATAATGGAGCTTGTAGTACATGGTAGCGAAAATACAATAAAAATAATAACAGAATTTAATATACGAATGCTTTTAGCTCCAAGAAGTGAAACTGAAGATATAATTTTAAGAAGATGGGATGGTACAAATATTACTAATTTTAATATGTTACCTAGTGCATTTTTCACAATTGAAAGATTAACAAATGCAGAGGGCGATATCTTGGAAGTAAGATTTGTAGGTGGAGGCTTTGGTCATGGAGTAGGAATGAGTCAATACGGAGCCAGAGGTATGTTAGATAGAGGATATAATTATTTGCAAATACTTTTACATTTTTATACTGGTGTAGATGTTGTTACAATAGAGTAAAATAAATTCTCAAATAATATTTAATTTTTAAAAAGATTTAAAAATATTAAATCTGGGTACATGATAAAAATATATAAACTGTGGTATAATTTAAGGAATGGTTTTAGACGATATAAAATAGAGGACTTTTATAACTGTGAGGATTTATGAATATTAATTTTATACTAGGTAGAGCTGGTACTGGAAAAAGTACAAAAATTTTAAAGGAAATGATAGAAAATAAAAATAATACAGTTTTTATAGTACCAGAACAATATTCATTATCCGCTGAAAAAGATTTACTTGATTTTACAAAAGCAACAAATGTAAATGTACTTAGCTTTAAAAGACTTAGTATTAAAATTTTTTACGAATTTGGATTAAAAGATAAAGTAATACTAGATGATGTTGCAAAGGCTATGTTACTTAGAAAAATAATGATAGATGTTAAAAAAAATTTAGTATATTATAAAAATATAAAAATAACACAAGGTTTTATACAAAAATTAAGTCATACAATATCTATGTTAGAAGCTGGTGGACTTGGGCAACTTAATACATCTATAAATTCTCTAGATACAAATATTTACTACAAAACAAAAGATATATTATTAATATACAATACTTTTATAGAATATACACAAAATAATTATATATCTACAGAACAGGCATTAGATATCACAGCTCAGAAAATTAAAAATAGTAATTTTTTAAAAAACACAGATATTTATATAGATTCTTTTAACTCTTTTACAAATTTAGAATATAAAGTTTTGACAGAATTATTTGCTATATCTAACAAATCTACAATTATACTTACAACAGATATAGATAATTTTGAAATAGAAAAAAGCGATATTTTTTTTGAAACAAAAACAACTTTGTCTAAATTATATAGCATTTGCAAAAAATTAAACGCAAAAATAGAAAATATATTTTTAACAAAAAATGTTCGCCATAAAGACAACGATGAAATGTTAGAATTTGAAAAAAATATATTCGAAATTAATCATAGCTTTTCATATAAAACAAACAATATAAAATTTCACGAATATAATACAATTTATGACGAAGTTTTTGGGATTACAACAGATATATTTAAACTCTTAGAAGATGGTTATAAATTTTCGGATATAGCAATAATAATTCCAGAAAAATACCATTTATATGTAGAAAATATCTTTAAAGAAGTAAAAATACCATTTTTTATAGATAAAACAAAGGATATATCTACTCATCCAATTATAAATACTTTAAAAAATGCTATAGAGATTGTAATAAATGGTTGGTCTGCTGATAATGTATTTTCTTTTTTAAAAAGTGGATTAATTGATATAGAATATGAAGATATAGATTTAGTGGAAAATTATGTGCTTGCATATAATATAAAAAATTATAAATGGAAATTAGATTGGCAATACAAAGTACCTTGGGCAAGTGAAGAAGATAACGAAAAAATATTAAAATATATTAATATAGTGAAATTGGATATATTAGGAATTTTGGTTCCATTTGAAGAAGCATTTAAAAACAAAACTGTGGAAGAAACGGTATTAGGTATTTTTAAAGCAATGCAAAGTGCTAATATTTTTAAAAATATCTTAATCGATCAAAATATAGAACTAAAAAAAGAAAATATTTTGGTATATAACAAACTTGTAAACTTATTTGAAATAATGTCAGAATTTTTAGGAGATAAAAAAATAAGTAAAAAAGAGTTTTTGGAAATAATAGACTCTGGCTCTTTAAAATCTACAAGAGGAAAAATACCGGAGATTTCAAATTCTATATTAGTAGCAAGTTTTGAAAGAAGTAAATTGCCAAATGTATCTTGTATTTTTGCTGTTGGTATCTCTTTTGCTTTTGAAAATTCAAATTATTCTTTATATAGTGATATTGAAAAAGCAAAAGTAAATAGTTTTGGAGCAAATTTAATATTAGAAAATGATATATTGTTTGAAAATAATTTTAAACTTTATAGTCATTTTTCAAAACCTAGCAAAAAACTTTTTATATCATATTCAAAAAAGGATATAAAAGGCTCTGAACTTCAAACTTCTCCAATTGTTACAATATTAAAAAATAAAAATATATCTGACGATGTAAAACATAAAAAAATAACTAAAAATCTACTTTTTAAAAAGCTTTGTGAAGATATACATAATTATTACAAAGATATATCTAAAAATGAAGTATCAAAAGAAGTATTACAGTTATATTCATATTTTTTGAAAAAAGGGTACAATTTAAAAAAAATAGAAGAACTATCAAAAGGCATACAAATTCCAACTCTATCAAAAGAAAATATAAACCTTCTATATAAAGAAAGAATAAATACAAGTATTTCGAAATTAGAAAAATATGCTGTATGTCCATATTCATATTTTGCAAGATATAATTTGAGAGCATCGGAACGTAAAATTTTCGAGTTTAGTAAATTGCAAACAGGAGATATATATCACCAATTATTAAATGATTTTTTCAAAAATACAAATTACAATTTGAGAACTATAACAAGGGATGATATAGCTAAAATTGTAAATGAAATAATGATAAATATAAAAGATAAATATAAAGTTTTTGTAGAAAATCCAAAAGAATCACATATTTTGAAAAGATTAGAAAATATAGCTATGAAGTCTATTTGGGCTCTTTCAAAACAATATGCACAAGGTGATTTCGAAATATTTGATACAGAAGTAGAATTTGGAAAAGAAAATATACAGAGTATAGTGGTTGACATAAATGATAAAAACAAATTTGTAATAAATGGTAAAATAGATAGAATAGATATTCTACAAAAAGATGAAAACAAATTTGTAAAAATTATCGATTATAAATCTAGCGAAAGAAGATTACAAGAGAAAGATATAAATATAGGTATAGGGTTACAGCTTATTGTATATTTAAAATCTATTTTGGAACAAAAAAAATTTTTTAAAAACGACAATATTATTCCTGCAGGTATTTTTTATTTTGTATTAGATAATCCTTTTTTAGAAAATTTGACAAATGATATTATAAGTCATACTGATATATTAGAAAAAAAAATTTTAGAAGAATTTTCTATGAACGGTTTTATTTTAGATGACACAATAGTTTTAGATGCAATTCAAAAAGAAATAAAAGTTATAAAGGAATCTAAAAATTCAAAATACGAGATACAAGATTTTAAAAGAATAATGGATAATGCAACAGAAGTTTTAAAAGATATAGGAAAAGAAATACTATCTGGAAATATTAGTCCTTTTTCTTTTAAAAATAGGAATAAAAAAGATTGCGAATATTGTGAATACAAACCAATATGTAATTTTAAAGATATTTAGACAAGATACTTTGATTTTCACTTGTCGTTTTTTCGAATTGTTATTATCGAAAAAAATTTATTATCAAAGATTAAAGAAAGTAGGTAAAATATGATAAACACTACAAAACCTATAAACGAAACGATGACAATAGAAATAAGTCCAGATAAAATGATTGCAAATGTAACATTTAAAGAAGCTATGAACGGTGGAGATGGTTTAACAAAAGAAGATATTATAGAACAATTAGAAAGACAAAATATAAAGCGTGGTATTATAAAAGGCACTCTTAGAGATATTATTTATAATAGAATGTATAATAAAAAATATCTTATAGCACAAGGATTAAAAGCAGAAACTGGTGAATCTGGAAAAGTAGAACCGACTTTTGATATTTCCGGAGGATCTTTCAAGCCCGTGGTAAAAGAAGATGGTAGTGTAGATTATAAGAATCTTGATAATATAATTATGACTGAAAAAGATGACGTTGTTGCAAATATTTTTGAACCAACTATGGGTAAAAGTGGATATACTGTATTAGGAGATGTATTAAAAGGAAAAGAAGGTAAAAAAATAGCATCTCCAAAAGGTAAAGGCACTTATATTTCGGAAGATGGAACAAAGCTTTTGGCAGAGAAATCTGGAAAAGTTTCATATCAAAATGGAAAAATATCTGTATTAGACGTATACGAAATTAAAGGAGACGTAAATGCAGGTACTGGTAATATAAATTTTAATGGTTCTGTAATAGTTCGTGGAAATGTTACATCAGGTTTTTCTGTAAATGCTACTGGAAATATAGAAATTTTCGGTAATGTAGAAGCTGCTAGTTTAACTGCTGGAGGAAGTATCTTTATCAAAACCGGTATAAATGGTTCAAATGATGATAGCCATAATATTATAAAATCTATGGGTAATCTTACAAGTAAGATTATACAAAATGCAAATTTAGATATAAAGGGAGATCTTTTTTCTGAATCTATACTTCATAGTACCATTAATTGTGGAGGTACACTAGAAATAAATGGTTCAAAAGGGATTTTAATAGGAGGAAGAGCAGTAACATTAAAAGGGGTAAAAGCTAAAACATTAGGTACACATATGGGTACAAAAACTGAAATAGTAATAGGTGAAGATGTAGATTATCAAGATATCTATAACAAAAAGTTAGAAAAATACAATAAAATTTCACACCAGTATAGAGAAAATATTAAATATATAAACGGTATGATAGAAAGACAAAAAAGTGAAGAGGGTTCATTAAATGAAACTTTACAAAGCTCTCTTCTTAATACTGTTAATAAAACAAACGAATTAAAATCTGAAAAGGAAATTCTAGAAGTAGAACTAGAACAGTTAAAAGAAACAATTGAACAAAACAAAGGAACAGGAACAATAAAAGTTAGTGGTTCTGTATTCCCAGGAGTTATACTGCGTATAGGAAATGCAAAAGAAGAGATATTAATCGAAGATAAGAATTTAACATTTAGAAATGTTTATGATAAGAAAACTAATAGAGAAAAAATTGAAAAGAGAAGAGGAGTGTAGGCAAAAATATGAAATTCTTACACAATACCATTTCTAACAGACAACTAAAAGAAGAAATCAAAAAAGAAAAAATACACAGAACTACGATATCTTTTTATAAATATTTTAATTTAGAAAACCCCAAAGAATATAGGGATAATTTATACAAAAAATTTTTTGATTTGAATGTTTTTGGCAGAGTTTATATAGCCTCAGAAGGTATAAATGGTCAGATAAGTGTACCTACTGAGAGTATAGAAAAATTCAAAAAAACATTATATGATTCCCATAAAGATTTAGACGAAATAAGGCTAAATATAGCAATAGAAGAAAATCAAAAATCTTTTTGGGTACTTAGAATGAAAGTAAGAGAAAAAATAGTAGCAGATGGTATAACAGATAAAAATTTTAGCGTTTTAAATACTGGAAAATATTTAAAAGCAAAAGAAGTAAACGATATGATAGAAGATACTCAGACTATTTTTGTAGATATGAGAAATCATTACGAATACGAAGTTGGTCATTTTGAAGGAGCTATAGAAGTGCCATCGAATACCTTTAGAGAACAACTTCCTATGGCACTAAATATGTTACAAGGTAAAAAAGATAAAAATATAGTAATGTATTGTACAGGCGGTATACGTTGTGAAAAAGCAACCGCTTACATGAAGCACAATGGATTTGAAAATATATATCATATAGAAGGTGGTATAATAGAGTATGCAAGGAAAGCAAAAGAACAAGGTTTACCACTCAAATTCATAGGTAAAAATTTTGTTTTTGATGAAAGAATGGGAGAGCGTATTACAAACGATATAATATCTAATTGCCATCAATGTGGAGAATTATGTGATAGCCATATTAATTGTGCAAATGATAATTGTCATATACTATTTATACAATGCGAAAAATGTAAAGAAAAATATGAAAATTGTTGTAGTACAAAATGTACAGAAATAATGAAATTGTCTGAAGAAGAAAGAAAAATACTTAGAAAAGGTAAAAAAAATGACAAACTTGTTTTTAACAAGTCTAAACATAATCTTATGATGAATATTAATTAAAATTGGATAAAATATAAGTTTTGCTATGGATTAAGTATCCATAGCAAAACTTTATATAATTAAAATGGAGGTTATATGGATTTACTTTTAGCAGTAAGTCAAGAAGAAAATACTGTACCTTATACTTTCAAAGCTACAGGATTGAAAGTATATTCCTTTGAAGAAGCAATTTTTTATACATATCATAATTGGCATTTCGACGATTTTTTAACTAAAGATTTTATTGATTGGCTTTTGATTTTAAAATTAGATAACTTAGTACAAAAATTAGAAAAAATAAAAGAGCTTACAAAATATAGCGAAAAACTTATGTATTTTTTATCAATAATATATTATTTCAATAAGAATCAGTTAGAAAAAATAAGATGTGAAGTGATGAAATGGGAAAAGATAAATGAATCAAAATTACTAAAAAAAGAAGGAGATACAATAATATTCAAAAGTCCAAAAGAAGCGATAAAAAAATATGAAAAAGCAATAAAAATAGAATCTAATGTAACTGTATATAACAATTTAGCAATATCGTATATGAAAAATTTCGAATATGAAAAAGCAGTTATAGCATTTAAAACAGCACATGGGTTAGACAAAGAAAATATAGATATAATATTAAATTATGCAAATGCCTTAATAGAAACATTAGATATAAAAACTGCAATAAAATATATTTCGAAAGCTCGAAGTATAGAAAATAATAGTCGAATACATTATTTAAATGCAAAAATAGCTTTTAAAAATAATGATATTGCCTCGGCAATATGTCATATGGAAGAAGCAATATCAGTAGAAAGTAAAGACAATTATTTTTATTATTTATCAAATTTGTATATATTAGAAAATGATTATAAAAATGCATTGATTATATTAAAAAAAATGAATACAAAAAATGAAAATTATTATGAAAAACTTAGTGAAATATATGCTTTATGTGGTAATTTTTCGTCTGCAATATCTAGTGTAAATAAAGCTTATAGTATATCCAAAAGTTCTAAACATTTAGCTATTTTAGCATCATATCATAGACAAAATAGAGATTTAGAAACAGCTACAAGAATTATAAAAATGGCTGTAAATATGCCAGATAATAATTTGGCAAAAATAGAAGAGGCAAAAATAAAAAAAGCGAAAGGATATATAAAAGATTATCAAAATATAATGGATAGTATTTTAAAAGAAGCAAAGTCCAAATATTTTGCAAAAAATAGTTTTTGAAAGTAAATAATAATTTAATGTATATTTAATCATGTATCAAAAGTATATTTTTGTTACATGATTTTTTATATTATAGCGAAATTTAGATAATCACACTTTGTACTTTTTTACATAATATATAAAGACAAGAGGTACAAATGAATGAAGTGAAGTATAACTTCATACGTAGGAGGTAATTATGGGAGCTTTTGAATTTAGAGATTCATCTAATAGCAATAATTTTAATACTAATAGTTTCGGAAACAACTTAAAACAACCTACACATTGTATTCCATCCCAAAATCCATTAGACCCAAATAGACTTAGGGAAGAAAATTTAATAACAATGAAAATATACGATAGTTGTAGAAGTCAAGATTGTTTAACAATAAGACAGCTTGGACCAGCTAGAGCAGCTGAAAGTGTAATGATGGGTCAATATACAATAAATGAGGGTGATGTAATAACTCCTCCACATGATGCAGCGTCTGTTAGTGTTGATAAGTTAAAAATAAAAAAAATACTAATAGTTGATAAAGAAAAAAATGATTTTAAAAAAGGTTATTGGGATATAGAACTAAAATTTGTTTTTGAATATAGAGTTATATTTAGAGAAGCAGATGGATGTATAATAGGAAGTTTAAAAGCACACAGTATTTATAATAAAAAAGTAACTCTTTTTGGTTCTGAAGGCTCTGATTTGTTTATGGCAACAGATATGTTTAGAGGAGAAGCAGAAAACTTACTTGGCTCTGAACCCTTTGTTCATGTAGAGGCAAAAGCTATGGTTTTGGAGTCTTCTATAATTAGTAGAAAACACCATGATAAATGTGATGATAGTCGTGCAGTTTTCCATCATCACAGAGAAGTGTCTGTAACAATCGGACTATTCTATATAGTAAAATTATTTAGAATAGTAGATTTAAGAGTAGAATCTCGTGGTTTTGCAATACCAAAAGAATGTGAAAATTCTGTAGCTGTAGATCCATGTGATTTCTTTGATGGATTAGCTTTTCCTATGGATTCTTTCGCACCACCTCAAAAAACAGAGTTTTTAGCAGGGGTTAGTTCGGATATACCACCTACTTTAAATAATCATAACCACGGTCATAATCAAAACAATAATGGTTTTAGAGATATAAGAGAAAATAAAAATAGTTGTTGTTAATTTTATAAATAATTAAAAAATGTGGGTATTTGTTTTTACTCACATTTTTCATTAGATATTTTTTCATATTACATAAAGCTTACATTTTTATAAAAATTCAAACTATCAATATACATATTATATAATTCTTCTGCAGGTATATTCTGTATTATTAAAAATCTAGAAACATTTGTCCAGTTACCAGCTTCATATAATTCTATAAATTCATATACAGGAAAATAAATCCCTTTATTATTTACAAGTGCTTCTATTATATTTTCTGATATATTTAGCATTTTTAATGCAGATTGTAAATTCAAACCAAGCATAACATCAACTAAAGAGAACAATCCCATTAAAAATAAACTTTCTGCTTCTTCTTCTAAATTAAAATATTTTGCCAAATTTTCTGCAAATTTGGCACGTATAAGAGAAACTCTATTTAATTCTGATGGTATATCTGAAGATATATTCATAAATACAGCAGTTATAACCCATTTTTTTATTTCTTTTTGTCCAAGCATAGATGCTGCATGTCTAATTGTTTTTATTTTTGTACCAATTACAATTTTATTTATATACTTCAAAAATAAAACAGATATAGAAATATCTTTCTCTATCAATTTTGATACATCATTAATTTCAAAATTATCATCTTTTATAATGTTTAAAAGTTGTATTGCAATAGTTTTATTCGGCTTTACATCATTTACAGATGATATACTAATTGGTGTTGTATAAAATTTTCCCTCAAATCTCTTATAACCTATAGATTTCACAATTCTAAAAATATTAAAATTTTTAATATTTGAAGCTATATGTATTTTTTCTGGATACTTTTTAATTAAAGTTGACGCTTCTTTGTTTGAGAGTGTTTGTTTTATTATAATATAGTCCGCAAATTTTATAATATTTTTATAATTTTCTATACCTGAAAATAATATAGCAAATTTGTAACCAAGTTGTTTACATTCTAAAATTTTTTTTATATAGATTTCATCATCTGTTACAGTTGAATCTAATGCAATAATAATATTTGAAGGCTCTGTTTTTGTTGTTTTATGAAAATCACTTAAAAGTAACAAATTTGTGAAAGGTATTAAAAGTGGTTTTCCTAGTGTAAGAGTCTGTATACCAACGTCATCTAGTATTTGTAAAATTTTCGGATTTATGTTTCCGTCAAACATTCGTGCACCTTGACCATCTAATAATAAATCATTACTATTTTTAAATTTGAATCTATAGTAATGAACAAACATATTTTCATCGAATACTGGAACAGGAACAAAAAATAATTTCATAAAAACCTCATTTTGAAAGTTTTGTTTTTTATAATTATATTACTAATTTATCATATAAACAACAAAATATTATTTTAGATATTATTCAAGTATTTTCTATAATTTATTTTTCGAATTTTTAAAATAAAAATTTTATTATATACAAAAAAAACAAAAAATATTATTTTAGAATTTTTTTTGAAAAAAAAATATATAGCTATTAGTTATTTTTTTGTATTTTGTTTTTATATTTGTATTTTTATAATTCAAAAAAAGATAAGTATTTAGAAGTTTTATTTAATTAAAATATTAAAACATAATATTTTTTTATAAATATTTGTTAAAAATTCATTTTCAAAAAAATAATCTATTAGTTATAATATTTTTATTTATAAAAATACATCTATTTGTTTGTTTTTTTGAATTTGTAAGTATTAAAAATCACTATTTCGTTTAATATACAGTATTTATTGATATCAATTTTTTCATTATTTAAAATATTTTATGATTTTAAAAATATATCTTTTGGTTTGATTAGTTTATTTTTTTGTATATCATAATTTTGTTTTATATAAAGTAAAAATAAAAATCGAATAAAATTATAAATAAATTACAAAATTTATTTATAATTTTACTTTTTAATTGTTAAATGCTTTAAATATATAGAATTTTAACAATCAAATATCTATTCGAATATAGAAAATATCTTCTATATTCGGATTAATGAGATATGATAAAAAATAATTGTGAAAAAAATTGTATAAAAAAATATAAAAAAAAAAATAATAAAGCATGGATATATATATAAAGCCAGTTAAAAAATTTAAAACAGATAAGAAAAATGTATATATCAAAGATATATGCGAAGTTATAGATGACGGAAAAAATATAGGTGATATTGAAATTATAAAAGATTTGAAAATATCTCATACAAAAGTATCATCTTTGGATTTGGTTAGAATTATAAAAAGTAAAATAAATAATTGTAGAATAATAAATATGGGAGAGACTATAACTTTAATAGAATTTTCGGCTAAAAAAGAAAATGTTATTTTAAAATATGCTAAAGTGTTTTTTGTTTCTTCCATACTTTTCATGGGTTGTGCTACAGCAATTATTACTTTTCATATGGATACTCAGCTTAATAGACTTTTCAATACTTATGCACATATGGTAAATATAGATAAAAATCATAAAGCGGTAAAATTATATTTAGAACTTCCATATACCATAGGTATATCTATTGGAATAATTGTATTTTTTAGTCATTTATTTGGCAAAAAAATAACAGACGATCCGACTCCAATAGAACTAGAAATGTATAGCTATGAAAAAGATGTAGATGATATGTTACTTCAAGATAAGGAAGAAGAATGATTTTTCTATCTATTTTATTAAGTTTTAGTTTAGGAGTTATAGTAAGTGGTGCTATATTTTCTTTTATATCTATGATAGGTGTTGTTCCTAGACTTGCACAAAAAACAAAAACAATAAAATATATAAAATTTTATGAAGAGATTATAATATTTTCTGGTGTTTTAGGAGCTTCTTCTATTATGATTCCTTATAATTTTCATTTGCCAGTTATCATAATAGCTTTTGCATTTTTATGTAATGGTATTTTTATTGGTTGTTTGGCAGTATCTCTTACAGAGATTTTAGATGTTATACCAATTATGGCAAGGCGTATAAAAGCTTTAAATGCTATAAGAATATTTATGATAGTAATAGCAATTGGAAAATCTGTAGGAACTTTCTTATATTTTTTTATAAATTTAAAATAGCAAAATATTTCAAATCATTTGAAATTTGAAAGAGGTTTTTATGACACAAATGTCTAAAAAAGAATATGAACATATGGTAAAAATTTTCTCTCCAAATAGCCCAGTTTTAACCAATTGTATAAAAGCTTTTTTTGTAGGAGGATGTATTTGTGTTTTTGGAGAACTTATATCAAAATATTTAATTTATTTAGGTATTTCAGAAGATGTAAAGTCATTACTTACTGTTATAATATTAATATTTTGTGGAGTTTGTTTAACTGGTTTTAACATTTATAGTAAATTTGGAAGGTTTGCAGGGGCAGGTAGTATGATACCTATAACAGGTTTTGCAAATGCAATAGCTTCATCGGCTATAGAATTTAAAAAAGAAGGATATATAATCGGAATTGGCACTAAACTTTTTTCTTTAGCAGGTCCAGTGCTTGCGTATGGTGTTTTTAGTTCTTTTGTCGTCGGTATTATATATTATATAAGCAAAATTATTTGAAATGGTGATTTCTTAAAAATTTTTAGATAAAATTATTGTAAAAATTATAAATAAAAAATTAATATAGAAATGTTTTATTTGATAATGGGGTGAAGTAAATATGGCTAATATAGGTAAACAAACGATAAAATTCAAAAAAAATATAAGTATTTTAGAAACAGCATCTATAGTAGGTCCAAAAGAGGGAGATGGACCACTTAAAAATTATTTTGATATTGTTCTTGAAGATATAATGGCAGGCGAAAATACTTGGGAAAAAGCAGAAAGTATAATTGTACGAAAATCGTTAGAATTAGCTACAAAAAAAGCTAAGTTAGCTATGACAGATATAGATTATATAATAGCAGGTGATTTATTAAACCAAAATACTGGAAGCACTTTTGGTATTAGAGATTTACACAGACCTTTTATTGGAATATTTAGTGCTTGTTCTGCAATGGGTCTTTCTATGGGTCTTGGTGCTACATTTTTGGAAAGCAATTTTGCAAAAAATGTTTTAGCGAGTTCTAGCAGTCATTTTTGTGCTGCAGAAAAACAATTTAGATTTCCACTTGAGCTTGGTTCGCAACGTCCTCCAACATCTACAACAACTGTTACAGGTTGTGGAGTTGCTCTTTTAAGTAATGATAATTCCGATTTACCAAAAATAAAAGCAATAACAACTGGTAAAATTGTAGATATGGGAATAACAGATCCTTTTAATATGGGAGCTGCAATGGCACCTGCAGCATTAGATACAATTATTACACATTTTAATGATTTAAATATAGAACCAGACTATTACGATTTAATAATTACTGGAGATTTAGGTCATATAGGAAGTGAAATAATTTTAACTTTATCAAAAAAAGAAGGATATTTACTAAAAAATTATAAAGATTGTGGAATATTAATATATGATAAAGACACACAAGATACTCATTCTGGTGGAAGTGGATGTGCTTGTGCAGGAACTACATTTGCTGGGTATTTATATAAAAAAATGATTGAAAAAGAAATAAAAAAATTATTATTTGTACCTACTGGAGCATTATTAAGTCCATTAAGTGTATTACAAAAAGAAAGTATACCAGGGATTGCCCACGCTGTAGCTATAGAGATATAAAAATAAATATATTTAATAAGGGTGTGAAATGATTAAAGCTTTTGTTGTTGGCGGTTTAATATGTACTATAGGTCAAATATTAATAGATAAAACAAGATTAACACCTGCAAAAATATTAGTTATTTTTGTTATAATTGGTTGTATTTTAAGTGCTCTTGGATTATACGAACCTTTAGTTAATTTTGCAGGTGCAGGTGCCACAGTACCTATTACAGGTTTTGGACACTCTTTGGTAAAAGGCGTAATAAATGAAATAGATAGAGAAGGATTTATAGGTATTTTTACAGGAGGAGTAAAAGCTACAGCAGCAGGAATTAGTGCTTCAATTGTTTTTAGTATACTTGTTTCTTTTATCGCTAATTCGAAAGATAAGTGATGACCTCAAAGCTAATAAATTTTCGGTAAGCTTTATGAAAATATTAATTGATAAAGAGAAATCTTAACTGCTAATAAATCAACTATGAGAAATATAATTCATGGTTGATTTTTTTTGAAACACATTAGATATTATAGTGTAGTAAAAAAATTAAACAAATATTATTTAAATGTTTTTACTTGACTTTAATAATATTTACTGATAATATTTATCAGTAAAAGCCTATGCGTGGTATGGGACACTCCAACCCATTCTAGGCATATGGCGTATTATAAATAGCCAAAAGGCAAGGAGAAAAAAATGAAATCTAAAGCAGAAATAATAAGCAAATTTGGAAGAACAGAATCAGATACAGGTTCTCCGGAAGTACAAATAGCATTACTTACAGAAAGAATTAATCATCTTACTGAACATTTACGTACACATAAAAAAGACCATCATTCTCGTCGTGGTCTCTTGAAAATGGTTGGTCAAAGAAAAGGTTTATTAAATTACATGAAAAATCGTGATATAGAAAAATATCGTGATCTTATAACTAGTCTTGGATTAAGAAAATAATAAAATAAATCAACAAAAAAATAAAACCAGCAGACATTCTCTGCTGGTTTTTGTAAAAATTTTAATTTAGGAGATTTTATGCAAATAAAGCAAAATAAATATACAATGAATCTAGCTGGGAAAGATTTTTCTGTAGAAACAGGAAAATTTGCAGAATTTGCAAATGCTTCGGTTATTGTATCTTACGGAGGAACCACTGTTTTTGTTGTTGCCACGGCATCTGAAAAACCCAGAGAAGGTATAGACTTTTTCCCTCTTTCTGTAGATTACGAAGAAAGATTTTATGCAATAGGTAAAATCCCGGGTGGTTTTGTAAAAAGAGAAGGAAGACCAACAGAAAAAGCAATACTTGCATCACGTCTTATAGATAGACCTATTCGTCCACTTTTTCCAGAAGATTATAGAAATGATGTTTCCATTGTAGCTACTGTTATGAGTGCAGATCAAGATAGTAGTCCAGAAATAGCAGCTATGATTGGCTCTTCTATTGCACTAGCAATATCTGACATACCTTTCAAAGAACCAACAGGTTCTACAAATATAGGACTTGTAGATGGAAAATTTATAATTAATCCAGATTCAAAACAAAGAGAAGAATCAAGTTTACACCTAACTGTAGCATCTACAAAAAACAAAGTCATGATGATAGAGGCAGGGGCAAATCAAGTATCAGAAGAATATATGTATGAAGCTATTTTAGTAGCTCATGAACAAAATAAAAAAATAGTAAATTTTGTAGAAAAAATAGTAAAAGAAATAGGTAAAGAAAAGCATTCTTATGAAAGTACATCTATTCCATTAGATTTTTACACAAAATTAAAAGATATTGTTGGTATCTCTAATATGCAAAATGCTGTTTTTACAGATGATAAACAACAAAGAAATTTAAGTATTTCTAATATAAAAGAAAAATCGAAAGAAGAATTTTTAAAACTTATAGAAAATAATGAAATGAATTTAACTACTGAAGAATTTTTATCTCTTTTTGAAAAAAGCATATATAAGTTAGAAAAAGAAGTTGTTAGAAATATGATTTTGAAAGATAATAAAAGACCAGATGGTAGAGCTTTAAACGAAATGAGAAAGCTAACAGCAGAAGTAGATACTATTCCTAGAGTACATGGTGCAGCTCTTTTTAATCGTGGTCAAACACAAGTTCTTACTATTACAACTCTTGCTTCTATGGGAGAAGTACAAGTCTTAGATGGATTAGATTTAAGCGAAGAATCCAAACGTTATATGCATCACTATAATTTTCCTAGCTATTCTGTTGGAGAAACAAAACCAACTAGGGCACCTGGCAGACGTGAAATAGGACACGGTGCTTTGGCAGAAAAAGCATTAATACCAGTTTTACCAAAAGAAGATGATTTTCCTTATGCAATACGCACAGTTAGCGAAGTTTTGGCATCTAACGGTTCTACAAGTCAGGCTAGTGTTTGTGCAAGTACACTTAGTCTTATGGCAGCAGGTGTTCCTATTACAGAGCCAGTTGCTGGTATTTCTGTGGGACTTATTACTGATGAAGTTGGTGATAATTTTGTTCTCTTAACAGATATACAAGGAATAGAAGATTTTTTTGGTGATATGGATTTTAAAGTAGCTGGTACAAAGAAAGGTATTACGGCAATACAACTAGATATGAAAATAGAAGGAATAAGCGAAGAAATTATAAAAAATTCATTAGAAGAAACAAAAATTTCAAGATATCATATTTTAGATGAAATAATGTTAAAAACTATAGATAAGCCAAGAGATAAAATATCGGATTTTGCACCAAAAATAGCTAAAATAACTATAGATATAGAAAAAATAGCTGATGTTATTGGACCACGTGGAAAAGTAATAAAAAGAATAATAGAAGAATCTGGCGTAGATAAAATTGATACAGAAGATGATGGACGTATTTTTATATCTAGCAATGATATGGACAAAGTGAAAATTGCATTAGAAATTATAAAGGCCATTGTTACAGTGCCAAATATAGGTGATATATTCCGTGGAAAAGTTACTAGAGTTGTAAACTTTGGAGCTTTTGTAGAAATAGCACCAGAAAAAGAAGGTCTTGTACATGTTTCACAATTGGATAAAAAACGTGTAGAAAAAGTAGAAGATATTGTAAAAGTAGGAGATATAATAGAAGTTAAAGTTACAGAAATTGATGAACAAGGAAGACTCAACTTATCTAGAAAGGCTTTATTATAAATGGAGATTATAACACTTAAAAATGGTATTCGTGTAATTTTAGAAAATATACCTTATTTGCGTTCTGTATGCCTTGGAATATGGGTAAAAAATGGTTCTAGACATGAAAGTGTTTCTACAAATGGTATTTCTCATTTTATGGAACATATGCTTTTTAAAGGTACAAAAACTAGAACAGCAAAAGATATTGCAAATGAAATGGATAGTGTTGGAGGTCAGCTGAATGCATTCACTTCTAAAGAATATACTTGTTATTATACAAGAACATTAGATACCCACGTTTCTAAAGGTTTAGATATTTTATCGGATATGTTTTTTAATTCTAATTTTGATAATGATGAGATAGAAAAAGAGCGAAACGTAATAATAGAAGAAATAAATATGTATGAAGACACTCCAGAAGAAGTTGCAAGTGATTTACTTCAACATAGCGTTTGGCAAAATTATCCTCTTGGTTTTTCTATTTTAGGCACTAAAAAAAGTATATCTTCTTTTAACTCTGATACATTTAAAAATTTTTGGAAAGAAAAATATACACCAAAAAATATAGTTATTGCTGTTGCCGGTAATTTCAAAAAAGAAGAAATAGTAGATATGATAAAATCTCATTTTGAAGACTTTGAAATAAAAGGAGATGTAAATACTCCTAAAGATGCTTTATATAGACCTACAGTTGTAACAAAAGAAAAAGATATAGAGCAAATTCACCTACAACTCGGTTTTCCTAGTATAAATCTAAAAGATGATAATATATACGCAATGGCAGCATTAAACACAATATTTGGTGGAGGCATGTCTTCTCGACTATTTCAAAAAATAAGAGAAGAAAATGGTCTTGCTTATTCTGTATATTCTTATAATTCATCACATGAAGATGTTGGACTTTTTTCTATATATGCAAGTCTTATAAAAGAGAATGTAAAAGATGTTCTTGTTTATATTTTTAAAGAAATACAAGACTTAAAAATACAAAGAATAGATAATATTGTACTAAATAGAACAAAAGAACAATTAAAAAGTAATTATATACTTAGTCTTGAAAGTTCTAGTTCTAGAATGAGCAATATAGGTAGGTCTCTTGTAATGCTAAACAGAGTATTAACACCAGATCAGGTACTATGCAAAATAGAAAGTGTAACAGTAGAAGATGTATTTAATCTTGCATTAAATATACTAGATGAAAGTAAAGTAAGCCTTTGTGCTGTTGGTAATATAGGAAATATCGATTTTGAAAATATGCTAAAAAACGTAATATAAAATGAACAGTAGAATTATATTAGATGATTTAGATAGTTATAGTGAAAAACTTAAAATAAGTCAGATTATAATTTTTTTTGAAAGAAAGGGTATCAGTCTTACAAAAACAACTATACAAAATTATGTAAGAATTGGTATTCTACCATCTCTTTCAAATAAGAAATATTATGAAAAAATACACATTATTTATTTAACTATGATAATAGAATTAAGACAATTTTATTCTTTAAATGAGATAAAAAATATACTTTTTTTTGTACGTGATTTTGATTATAAAGAATTAAAAAATATATATGAAGAGTTTTTAGAAATTCAGGAAACTATAAAATTAGGTATAGATATTTTTTTTAAAAATATAATTATAAAAATTGACAGTTTAAATAAAACAACAGAAAATTATAAAAATTTTATGTTTCTATTATCAATAGCATCTTCATACAATTATTTAAAAGAAATTCATATAAATTCAATATTTATGAATAAAAATTTTTCACCAAAAATATAATATTAAAAGATTTATAATTACAACTTCCATTATATATCAAAATACAGTTTATAAAAATGGAAGTTTTTTTGGGGGTTTTTGTGAAAATATTTACTATAAATGGAAACAAACTCGCAAATTTATTCTTTGCATTTTTTTGCATGGGAGTAATAGTATACGTTGGTATTTTAAATCACCATACAATAGTTGTAACGGCTACAGTTAGAAATACTATACCAATAGCCTTGGTAGTAGATGGTTTTGGAGACGGTAGTTCTGGTTCTAGAGAATTTTTGTACATGGATATTGCTTTTACTGGTATAGTAAATAAAAATTTTCCTATGGCTGAAGAATATGAAAGGTTACTTTTATTAAGTGGTAGAGAAGTATACAGTAATATAGATGAAATAGAATTTGAAGTTATTTATATAGATGGTGTTAGCAGTATATCTTACATAGAAGAAAATATAAAAACGGCAATAAACATGGCAGAGAAAATTGGACATGGTATAATAGTAGCAAGACTTGGAGAAAATGGAGGATTAAATACAGTGACTGCAATTAGTAATATATTGCAAGAAATAAATTATATAGAATTTGTAACAGTTGGAGAACTGAAAAATATTATAAAATAAAGGAATATCTAAAGGGGGATTTGTAATGAAATTAAAAGTGATAAAAATGCCAAAATTTTTAAGTAGCATAATAAAAAAAATAATGAGAATAAAAAGCTGATTTATTAATAAAGGATTTATAAGAAGACTAACAACTACTTATTGTGTAGCTGTTGGTCTCTTTATAAATTGATTATAATTCAGTATCTTCAGATAATCCAAGTGCAATATTCATACATTGTATAGCTGCTCCACTTGCTCCTTTACCTAGATTATCTAGTCTTGCTATTAAAGACATTTGCTCATCGTGTCCAAAAACAAAAATATCCATATTGTTTGTTTCATTGCACAAAGTCGGATTTAAAAATCCATCTGTAGTATGAGATTCTGCAGCAAAATGTTTTACACTTATAAATCTGCTATCGTTGTAATGTCTTGCAAGTGCAGCCCATATTTCATTAACAGTAAAAGATTTTTCACCAAAAATAGGTACAGTAACAAGCATACCTCTAAAGAAATTACCGACTATAGGAAGAAAATGAGGTGGATTTGCAAGGTCGCACATTATTTGCATTTCTGGTAAATGTTTGTGCATTAGACCTAATGAATATGGCATAGGTGCATTTATATTTTCAGTTTCGTACTTGTTTATCAAATATTTACCTCCTCCACTATAACCTGTTATAGATGTACAGCTAAGGTATGTAGCAGAAGATATAAAACCAGCTTTTACAAGTGGATAAACGAGAGATATAAAACCAGTTGCATGACAGCCCGGTACACTTATACGTTTAGAATTTGATATTGCTAACTTCTGTTCTTTCGATATTTCTGGTAAACCGTATACCCAATCATAATCTATACGATGTGCTGTTGATGCATCTATTACTATTTTATTTTTTGGAGCTATTTTTACTGTTTCTATAGCTGCAGCCTCTGGTAAGCATAAGAATATAACATCTGCTTCATCCATAATTTTAGATTTCTCGTCTAAATCTTTTCTTTTTTCTTCATCTATTTTAAGTATTCTTATGTCTTTTCTTTTTTTTAGTTTATTTTCTAATTCTAGACCTGTTGTACCTTCATTTCCATCTATAAATACATTTATTTTATTTATTAATGACATTTTTTATTTCCTTATTTAGTATAAATTGTCCTAATTTATGTTTTCCTATTTATTAATTAAATAACAAGAAAACAACAAAATATTTATTTTTTTAAATATTCAAGTGCAGATGTTAAAAGAACCTTTGCAGCATTTATTATCGAATTTTCATCTACATCAAATTTTGGATGATGATGGGGGTATGTTATTCCTTTTTTCTTATTTCCAGAACCTGTATAGAAAAAACTACCAGGTACTTTTTGTAGATAATAAGAAAAATCTTCTCCACCCATTCTTGGTTTCATTTCTTCAGATTCAAATCCTAAGGTATTCATTACTTCTTTTACTAAATCCGTTTCATCTTTTGTATTTATAACAGCTGGGTATCCTTTTTCATATTTAAAAGTATAGTTTGCTCCTGCAGATTCACAAATACCTTTTATTATTTTTTCCATTTCAGTTATTATTTTATCCTGTACATTTTTATTATAAGTACGTACAGTACCAGCAATTTCAGCTGTATCTGGTATTATATTAGAAGCAGTACCTGAATTTATTTTACAAACAGAAAGAACACAAGGTTCTATAGAGCTTGTTCTTCTGCTTACAATTTGCTGGAAATTGGTAATAATATTTGCAGATAGAACTATAGGATCTATAGAATTATGAGGGTAAGCACCATGACCTCCTTTGCCTTGTATGATTATTTGAAACATATCAGCATTTGCCATTATTTCACCATATCCATAGAGTGTAATGCCTACTTCTTTTTCAGAAGACATATGGTTCCCAAAAATAGCATCTACACCATCTAAACAACCATCTTCTATCATTGCTATTGCACCGCCTGGGGAGACTTCTTCTGCGTGTTGAAAAATAAAACGTACTTTACCGTCAAATTTTTTTGTATTTTGTGATAAAACTTTTGCAACTCCAAGAAGTGATGCTGTATGTGCATCATGTCCACAAGCATGCATAACTCCGTCTATCTCAGACTTATATGAAACATCTTTTTCATCTTGTATTGGTAAAGCATCAAAGTCTGCTCTAAGTGCAACTGTTTTTCCATCATTTTTACCTTTTAACTCCGCAACAACACCTCTACCACCAACATTTTTTCTTATATCAAAGTTTCCTAGTTTTTTTAAATAATCGTATATGAAAGCTGGAGTCTTTTCTTCATGGAAAGAAAGCTCAGGATTTTTATGTAAATGCCTTCTTATTTCGATTATTTCTTCTTTTATTTTTTCTAAATCATGTATCATGGAAATTCTCCTTTTTATTTTATTCTAACACAATTTTATTAAATTAGTAAACAAAAATGAATAATATTAAAATTCATTTTTATTTTTTGATTATTCTTATAAAAATATCTAAATGAAAAAAAATTATCTCAAATATATTTTTCTTGGACTATCCAAAAATCCTGCATAACCTATACCAAGTTGTCCCAGTGGTCCATTTCCCCAAACCCAAAGGCTACCGTCTTTTGTTACAGCAAAAGTTCTATTGAATCCTGTCCCAATATAATGTATATTTTCCATAAAAGGTATTGGTATATTTCTGTTTACCGTAGTTGTATCTCCAAGTTGTCCTATATTATTGTTGCCCCATACCCAAAAAGTTTTATCTTCTGTTATTGCTCCTCTATTATTTAGTTCAACTACATTTTCCATTATTTTTTCAGGATAATTTCTATGGTAAAAAGTGCCGTCTCCTAATTGTCCAAAATCATTTCTTCCCCATGTGTACAAATGGTTATCCCTTGTTATTGCACCTCTTCCTTCTGCAAATCTTACATTATCCATTATAAATATAGGAGTATTTGAGTTATTATTTGTACCATCTCCTATTTGACCAAAATTATTAAAACCCCAACTATATAATCTATAGTCTGTTGTTAATGCACGTAATACATTTGTTACTACTGTATCTTCTTGTACTGGAAAAAAATCTAAAACATTATGTTTTAAAATTACAGGACTATATATATTTTCATAATGAGAAAGTCCTAAATGACCATATTCATTAAAACCCCATGCATATAAAATATTATCATTTGTAATAGCAAATGTACCATGTCCAAAATTACCATTGTTAGGATTTGTTAAACGATAAGCGTTCACACTCCTTACATTTTCTAATATCTTAATTGGTTTATTTCTATTTGTGGTTGTGCCGTCTCCAAGTTGTCCATGTACATTGTATCCCCATGCAAACAGAATATCATCGTTTGTTATAGCTACAGTAAATTCATCTATAGCGAGAGCATGCCTTATATTATCCATTACAAAAATCGGTTCATTTACTCTAGCAATATCTAAACCTATACCTAATTGACCAACACGATTTGTGCCCCATGTATATAATCTATTATCTTTTGTTATAGCTATGGAATGGCTATTACTTGCAGAAATATGATATACATTTTCCATTATTTTAACAGGAGAAAATCTATCTATTAAACTCCCATCTCCAAGTGCACCTGATATATTATCTCCCCATGCCCACAAATCTCCATTAGGTTCTAGTAACATTGTACGCAAAAAACGTATTTCTATAAATACTGGACCACTTGCAAGACCTTCATTTATTGTATCTAAAAGCTCTATATTTGGTATTACTGGTTCTTGAATATATTCTATACTTTCTTCTTGTATTTGCAAAGATGGAATTAAATTTGAAGGTCTACAACCTGTAAGAAAAATTAAAAATAAAAGAAATTTTTTCATAATATTTTACCACCTATATATTTTTTGTTTAACTATACCACATAATACTAAATCATGATATACTAATTTAGAAATAAAAATATAAATAAAAAATGGGATAATGTAATGCAAAATACAAAAACAATAGTAGTAATTGGAGGTGGTCCATCTGGAATGATGGCAGCATCTACAGCAGCACGTGAAAATACAAATTCAAGAGTAATATTAATAGAAAAAAACTCAATTCTTGCGAAAAAAATGTCTATAACAGGTGGTGGTCGTTGTAATATTACAAATATTTGTGATACAGAAACATTAATAAAAAAAATACAAAGAAATCCTAAGTTTTTATATAGTTCTCTATATACATTTACATCTGAAATGATAATAGATATTTTAAAAAATACTGGATTAGATATAAAAGTTGAAGACAATGGACGTGTTTTTCCTGTTTCAAATAATTCAAAAGATGTAATAGGTAGTTTTAAACAGTATTTGAACTTAAAAAATATCGATATTCTATTAAATACAAATGTAAAAGATATATTAAAAACTACAGATAACAAGTTTATTATAAAAATAGAGAATGAAAAAATAAATAAAGAAATAAAATCTGACTGTGTAATAATTTCTACAGGTGGTTTAAGTGCAAAAGTAACAGGTTCTACTGGTGATGGTTATAGATTTGCAAAAAAACTAGGTCATTCTTTAACTGAAAACTTTTATCCATCTGTAGTACCTTTAAAAATAAAAGAAAAATTTACAAGTGATTTACAAGGTATTAGTTTTAAAAATGTTTACGTTAAAATGTTTTTAGATAATAAAAAAATATTTGAAGATAATGGGGACATTATTTTTACACATTTTGGTGTTTCTGGTCCTGTAATATTACGTGCAAGTGCACATATTGCCAAAAAATTAAATACAACTCCTAAGATATATATAGATTTTTTTCCAAATGAAAAATCTTTCGACATTTTTTTATTGGATATTTTTAAAAACAATATTAATAAAAATTTAAAAACTGTACTGGAAGGTATTACAACGCAAAGACTTGTAGAAGTTATGTTTATAAAAGAAAAAGTTGATTTGAATTTAAAAATAAGGGATATAACAAAAGAAACAAGGTTAACTGTAGTAAATTTTTTCAAAAATTTAGAGCTGACAGTTGTAGATACTATGGGATTTAATCCTGCAATTGCAACAGCAGGTGGAGTTTTAGTAAAAGAAGTAAATCCATCTAACATGGAGTCTAAAATAGTAAATGGTTTATATTTTACTGGTGAAGTATTAGATGTTGATGCTTATACTGGAGGTTACAACTTGCAAATAGCCTTTTCTACTGGATATGTGGCAGGATTATCAGCAGCAAGGAGCATTTTGTAGACAAATAAAAAATTAATCATATAATCGAAAAAACAATATTTACCACATCAAATAAATTCAAGTCATATATCACTTTAAGTGAGGTAAGAAAAAGAGTATAATAATCTAAAAAGGGATTAGATTATGTCAAATATAAAAATAAAATGTATTTATTGTAACAGTGAAAAAGTAAGTAAAAATGGTAAAAACTCAAAATGAATACAAAAATTATTGTATAGAAATTGTAACAAAAGATTTCAAAGCGAGTATAGTAATAACGGTGCTAAACCAGAAACAAAGAGGTTAATAATAGAGATGTCCTTAACGGCATTGGCAACTTTTAGAACACGCTTAAAGAAACTTGCTCGGAAAACTATTTATTATTATATTTATGTAAAGTAAGCTCGCAATTTTTCCATAATAATATATAGTGTTCTAACCAAGAAAAAGTACGCTCAATAATCTAAACATTTAGGTAAAACAGTAAAAGTATGTAGACTTATACGTTTAATAACTTCTGTTGTAGCAGAAATATTTTCTTTAATACTATCAGAAAATTTATCAACTGTGGTTATAGTGATACTAAAACGACATATGAAGAATTATTTATGGGTAAATATCAACATTAAAGAGGTGTGATAATGTTATCAGTAAAGAAAAAGTATACTACTTTTGATATGATTCTGCTTTCCTTTAAAATATCTCCGTTTCTTACTACTCTTAATATAGTTATTACAATTTTGCAGTCTATACTCCCAACAATAGTGCTAACTATTGCTGGGGCATTTTTTATAGACACTGGGATATCAATTTTTCAATATGGACGTGACCCAAGTTATATCTATATTCCAATAGTATTATTAATCGCCACTTATTCATTTAACAATATACTATCAAGTATTCCAGAAATAGTATTAAAAAAAATAAAAACCTTGCTTGAACCTAAAGTTATGTCACAAATTATTAACTTTCAGTCGAACATAGAATACAAGCATATGGAAGATTCTAATACACTTGAAATGATAGAACGTATAAACTCTAAATTTATGGATACTTTTGAAAACACCAATGTTGCTTATAATCTATATGCTTCGACTGTAATAAGTATATTTTTGATAGTATCAATTGTAATAGCCTATGTATGGTGGTCTGCTTTACTAGTGATTTTAGTATGCATACCACTTCTATATCTAGCTTCATTTATAGGCAAGAAAACATATGATTCAGAAGTTAAAACATACAAACATGTTAGAAGATACCAATATTATAGTAATGAAGTTTTAATAAGTCGTGAAGCTACGGAAGAACGCACGCTCTTCGGATATACAGAAAATATAAATGCTAGATATTTATATGAATTTGAAAAAACAAGGGTCATAAGATTTTGGACTAATCTTAAAAACTGGGCATTTGTTAAGATATCAAGCGTATTTCTTATCTTGATAGCCTTTATTTTAAGTATGACCTTGGTAAATCCATTTATATATGGATATATTAGTCCTGGTATGTTTACAAGTGTTATAGTAGTAATATTTGGTCTTGTAGATAGCTTGGGATTTTCATTGAAAAATGCTACCAGCACACTGTCAATTTCTAAAGAGTATATGACAGAACTCTCTGATTTTTTTGGGCTAAGTACTATTGATAAAGCCAATTGTAAGCCTAGTAATGAAGACTATGAATTTAGAAGTTTGGAATTTAGAAACGTAAGTTTTAAATATCCCAATTCTAAAACTTATATACTTAATAATCTGTCTTTTAAACTTTTAAGAGGAAGGCACTACGCTTTTGTTGGGGTGAATGGCTCTGGTAAAACCACCATAACAAAATTAATAACACGATTATATGATGATTATGATGGTGAAATTTTGCTTAATGGTGTAGATATCAGAAAATATGAACTAGCCGTAATAAAATCAATTTTTTCTGTCGTGCATCAAGATTATGCCCAGTATGAAATATCATTAAAAGACAATCTATTTATTGGGAACGAAAATAATAATGTGAGCTTTGAAAATGTAGAGAAAGTGTTACGTGACCTATCTTTGGATGAATTTCTAAAAGATTTGAAAAATGTAATCGATATACCTATAGGTAGACTTGTTGATGGAAGTGTGAATATTTCTGGAGGTACTTGGCAAAAGATAGCAATTGCACGTGCATTATTGAATAATGCACCAATAAAGATTTTAGATGAACCAACATCTGCATTAGATCCTATTGCAGAAAGTCAAATATACAATGATTTTAAAAAGATATCTACTACAGCAACCACTATATTTATAAGCCATCGCTTAGGATCAACAAAATTGGCTGATGAAATCTTACTAGTATATGAGGGAAGTATTAAAGAGTTTGGAAATCATGGAGAGTTGATGAAATTAGGCTCATTATATTACGATATGTTTAACTCTCAAAAGAGGTGGTATGAATAAATATAGATTTATAAATATAATTTTAAGGTCGTGGTATGATTATTTTAGAAATTCAGGTTTTCTAGGATTATTACAACATATACTTGCAAGTCTATATGCTCTAGTTAGCGTACTGTCAATTGTTTTAATGGAGAAAATTTTTACAACCATAATAAATTCAGATAATATAACTCTAAATATTATTGATATAGCTATGCCTCTGATTATTTTTGTGTCAGTTTTGACTTTGCAACAAATATTAAATGGTGCAGAAAATCTCCTTTTTTATGAAGTTTCGTATAAAAATAAGGGGAAATTTATGTCGAGTATACAAACAAAAATAGGAAAGCTAGAAGCGATTAGATTTGAGAATAGTGATTTTTTAGATAATGTTAATGAGATAAAAGAGTTAATTGAGGAAGAATCCTTGGATTACTTGCCGTTTGCATCATTACAGATATTTAGCTACTATGCAGTATTTTTTATAGCATTGTATGTATACTTATATTCACTATCACCCAATTTTATTTTTCTTATAATACTTTCTTTTATACCTGCTATATTAGGTGAGGTATTTAGGATAAAACTTTTCTCTAAGTTATATATAGAAAATGCTCCTCTAAGAAGACAATCTAATTACTACAAGGAAGTCATAGTTTCTAAAAGGTTCTTTAAAGAAACACGTATGCTTGGTGCTTTTGGATTTTTTGAGGATAAATATAAAGAAAACTTGAAATTGCTATTAAGGAAAGAATTTATTACAGCTAAAAAAAGTTTTTTCATAAAATTCTCTTTAGATATTTTATCAGTAGTGGGATTCGGTGTTTCTATATTTATACTTTTCAGATCAGTAATGTCTGGTGAAGTATCTCTTGGTGGATTTATGGCAGTTTTTGCGGGTCTTTCGAGTATTTTTAGTCTTGCACATATGCTTGTTTCCGACAATGTAGGAACTAGTATAGAAGTATTTGGCAGAATATCTAATTACTACAAATTTATGGATTTGGAAGAGGTTAGAGGTATAGAATTTACCTCTAACTCTAATAAAGGTATAGTTTCTAGAAATGTTAGTTTTAAGTACCCGAACAGAGAAGAATATTCTATAAAGAATATATCTCTTTCTATACATAGCGGAGAAACAATAGCTCTAGTTGGTTTAAATGGATCTGGAAAATCAACTCTTATTAAGTTACTAATGGGATTATATAAACCTTTAATCGGTAAAATAGAAATATTTGATATGGATACATCTAAAGTGAAGTCATCATATTTATATAAGGATATTTCTGGAGTTTTTCAAAACTTTCAAAGATATAAGATGACTTTACGTGAAAATGTTTACATTAGTAACCCTTACTATAATTATGAAGATGTAAAAATAACATCTTCTTTAGAGAAAGTTCGTTTTATGCGTGATGACATTACTTTAGATACAATGATATCTCCAGAATTTTCTGGAGAAGATTTATCTGGTGGAGAATGGCAACGGATAGCAATAGCACGTGCTATGTACAGAAATAATAAGATATTGCTACTAGATGAGCCTACTTCTTCTATTGACCCTGTAGAGGAATCTCGTATTTTCTTGAAATTTAAAGAACTAGCAAAAAACAAAACGGCAATTATTGTTACACACAGACTTGCATCTACAAAGTTTGCGGATCGTGTAATTGTTTTAAAAGATGGTGAGATAGCTGAAAGTGGAACTCATCAATCTTTACTTGATTTAGGAGGAGTTTATTCAAAAATGTGGACTTCTCAACAATCTTGGTATATTAGAGATTGAAATAAAAGGATCATAATATCAATAATTTCAAATAATATAAATTAACTCTAAGGATAATAATAAAAAAGTTATCAAAAAAATGTCTTAGAAATTAAATTTCTAAGACATTTTTTCAATTAACAGTATTTATAATTTTGCTAGTCATTCAAAAAAACGCCTAAAAAACAGCAAAGATATTTATCATACTTCATCTTTTTCTGCTATTTTGTTACATGACCTTTCAGATTGATTTATAAAAAATGATTTTTTCGATATTTTATTAAATTGCTACTAGATTTCTACAAAAAATTTCTTAAACTTGCTATATAATAGAGTTTAATGAAAATCAAAATAAGGTTTTCAAAACAAAATAGAGGAGGGAGGTCTCCCATGTATGTAGATACAAAGCAAGCAAGCAAGCAAGCAAAGCGAATAATTGCGTTTATACTCGCATTTTTGATGGTATTTTCATCAATACCATTAGTACCACTAACAGTGTTAGCTCAAACAATAGCTAACGAATTAAACGAATCGCCTTCTTCAGAACAAGAAGAGAATCCCGATGAAAGTTTTCCTATAGAGGAAGAAGACTCTTACGAAAACAAATACATAGAAGAAGGGGGTGATTACAATGAACAAGGAGAAGATTATGAAGACGACATCCTTTTATATGAAGAGGAATACGAAGATGAGGGGATTTTTGGGGATTTACCAGAAACAGTTCCAATAAATGTTCCTAGCTACTCATTTAGTTCAAATCTTGTTTTTCCATATGTAAGGCAAATTTCTATAGGAAGCAATGTAAGTATTCCTATAGAAATAAATGTAAATACATCTGATAATTTTCAAGATACAATTACTATAACAGAGTATGCCTTACAATAGTGATACTTTTTTAATTTAATGATATTTAAACCAAGCCAATAAAGTTATAGTAAATATCAACTTGTTGACTTTTGGTTCTATTTTTAACAACCTTAACTTTCTCATGAATAATTATTTTATCAATTAGTTCACGAATAGCTAAATGATTTAATTCTTTCAAATCAAAATATTTTTTAGCTATCTGCACAAACTTTTTTATATTTGCTTTATTATCTTTTTCTAATTTTCCCCTATTTTCTTCTTTTTCTATAAAATAATTAAGCCGTGTTTGCTCTTCTTCATAGTTTCTGCTCATTTTTAAAAAACGTTCTTCTGTTAAATGCCCTAAAGTATATTGCTCAAATAAATTTTCTATAAGTTTATCAAGTTCATTTACTCTAACTTTAGATTTGTTTATTTCTTTTTTTATTTTTATGTCATATTTATTATTATCGAATAAAATTTTCTGCTCTAATGATTTTATAAACTCATTTTCATTATTTTTTATAAAACTTGTGATGTTATTTATACTTTGCAAAATTAGCTTCTCCAGCATACCAATTCGTATGCTATGTGGAGTACATTTACTCGTGTTTTTTCTGTACGTTCCGCAATTGTAACTGTAATCTTTAATATGTTGTTTATTTGTCCTGCAGACATAATGGGCACTACCGCAAGTTGCACAGTATAACATACCACTGTAAATAGGATGTTCTCCTAATTTTGTTGGTCTTTTTTTATTAGCTCTTATTTTTCTTGCAATATCAAAAGTTTCTTGATCTATTATGGGTTCATGTGTGTTATAAAAAACAAGTTGTTCTTCTTTAGGAATGATAATGCGTTTTTTATTTTTATAAGAAAGAGTATAACTTTTTTTATTAACTGATGTAAAAAGTATATAAAAAGCTAAATTTCTATCATTTTATATTTTTTACGTGTTCACATTAGGTCGTTAATCAAATGCAGTTCTCTTACGAACTTCTTACGCTTTCATGTAAGCACAGACTATATCACATACCCGCCATTACGCTTGGTATCACACCGCTTCCACCCACTTGGGTGTACTGGACTTCCGTCCATAGTCGTTGAACGTTCCTATTTCTAGGCTTCGCTGCTGATTGCCCTCTGTATGAATTTAATCATTAGCATTTAGGATTTAACCTTGTGCCGAGTTGCTAACTTCTTTCTGCTTTCGCTCTATCACACTTGGGTTTATATTATTTATCCCTATGTTGTAGCATAACAACCTCTCGGGTGTTCCAGTCAATTCAATGTGTTTTGGATAGATTATATCTATCTCTCTACGCTCTTTGTGAACGTAGACAGCCTTTAATTTTTATAATTTTTTATCACTATTTATAAAATTTTCGTTACTGTATGTCCTAGATATTCTCTCATTTCTAGTATTCTGGCAACTGTAATATGGTTCCAATAAGAGTTAACAGAATTGCCATACTTTATTTGTTTACCTTTGGTACTTTGTGAAGATGCTGGGTTAAGAATATTTTCTTCTGTTAGTATTTTAGCTATTTGATACGGTCCCTTACCATCTCTTACACAAAGCTCAAATATATATTTTATAACTTTTGATTGCTCTTCATGAACTTCTAGAATTTTGAGTTGTTTATTATAAATGTATCCATAAGGAGGTTCAGAATTTAATCTTTCGCCACTTTTGGCCTGCATATCTTTAACAGCTTTAACTTTTTTGCTAGTTTCACGAACATGAAATTCGTTAAAAAGTGAGCGTAAAGCTAAGAATTCGTCGTATCCTTTACTACTATCCACGTTATCGTTAATAGCTATAAATCTAGTATTATTTTTAGGAAAAATTATTTCCAAAAACATCCCCATTTTTATATATTCCCTACCTAAACGGGATAAGTCTTTAACAATTATAGTGTCAACTTTGCCATTTTCCACTAAAGAAATCATTTTTGTAAAACTTGGTCTATCAAAAATCATACCGCTATAACCATCATCAATAAACAATTGTATGTTTTTAAACTCATTGATTTTAGCATAATCTAATAACATATCCTGCTGATTTTTTATACTATTACTATTATCACCTGTAATTAAATCATCATCTTTAGATAAACGTAAATAAAGAGCAGTTATTTTGTTAAGTTCTTTTTTATTAGTCATTTGTATGTTTTCCTTTTAAACAACCTTCCTTTTATATAATAATTGTATCATATATAAAAGTTGGTATAAAGGTCTAAATATTATTATTCCTCGTATTGCTCATCATCAATGTCTTGATTTTTTAAATCATGTATCATTAATCTTAATAATTTTTCTTGAAATGTTTCACCATTTTCCTTAAAAAAACTATTAACGATATACATCGTACCATTTATTTCATATATATGTCTCATAAGTATCTATTCCTTTCGTTTAGCTCAAGGCATAAAACGAAGAAAAGTGCCTTGAATAATTATATTGTTGAAACTAGTTATAATTTTCGTTGTACTTCTTCTTATTTTTTTCTTATCTCCTACCTCACTCCCTATGTTAGTTATACGTCTAATTTTTAATCATTTTTTGATAATTAAAATTTTTTAAAATATGGTTTATGTAACATTGTTTTTCCATATGTTTTAAAAATTTTTTAAAATTAATAAAGAATTATTAACTTAAAAAAACATTTAAAACAACACGAGTGCAACTCGTCATAATACCGCCTCAAAGGCTATTAACCTATTGGGTAGTACTCCGCTGGGTTCTCCAGTGGTTGCCTCCATTACGTGCGACGGTTTTATCACGCTCCAGTTGTGGCTAGGCAAAAGTATCATTAGACATCATGGCGAATACAGATTGCTAATCTATATTTTATTCTTTGATTTTTATCGTCAAGCGAACCAAGAAAAACGCTCCATCTTTTGTTCTTTTTATTCAATATTCAATTTTCATTGTACATTTAATTTCACATAGTAATAAAATTTATGGTCAAAAAAATTTTTTTCAATTTTTTGTTAAACTTTATATGCTACTATAATTTGTCGCATAATTAGTATTATACGACAACCTTGTAACAATTATAAATCTTTTATCGAATAAAAGCAATACTTTTTAAATAAAATTTTTATAAATTTATATAAAAAGACAAAATTTTTTTTATAGTATTTTATTGATTTTAAGGACTTTTGGTAATTATAGTTTTTGAATTGGTAAAAATTACACGCAAAAAAGACCGAAAAGCTTAAAAATTTTTTAAGCTTTAGGTCTTTATTTATTGATTATATTTTTATTTCATCTCATCACTTAAAGAAGTGGGAAAATTCTTGTTATTAATGCTAAAAAGAATTATTTAAATGGTAACTTATTCTTTCTAGCAGTTTTACAGGCTTTATTTATCATCAACTTTACTTCATCAAGCGTATAATTTAAGTATAATTTTGTTGTTTCTATAGATTTATGTCCCATAAGTCCGGATAAGATTACTAATCCTTCTTTATTTTCTTGTAAAAAATTATAAGCAAATCTATGTCTTAAACCATGACTTTTAGCTAGCTCTTCTTTAACTCCACAATTTATAGCAACATTTTTTATCCATCTTTGAAATGTTCTATTGCTTATAAAATTACCGTTATTTTTCATGAAAATATAGTCATTTTGTGAGATTGCACAATTACTATATAAATTTTTAAGTTTGGTAATAATTTTAGATGTATATTCTGATATAGGTACTTCTCTGTAATTATTATGTTTACTATTTAATATAGAAATATATCCTGTATCTATATCACTAAATTTTATGTTTCTGTATTCTGATACACGTAAACCTTCGTTATATCCTAAATTTATAGCTAAAATTTTAAGTAAATATTTAATTTTTTCATTGTCTTTAGTAGTTTGTAGATAATTTTTGTCATAGAAATTCAGCATTTTTCTTACATCTATGTTATCTATGACTTTTTTTCGTATATTAGTAGTTTTATTAATTTTTTTCTTAATAAAGAAATTTTCCATACCTATAAATTTACAAAAAGAGTTCCAACCATGCTTTTGTCTATTTAAAGTTGACGCAGATAATTTTTTGCTATTAAAAATTTCATTGATTGTTTCTTTTACCATTTTTTCTGTTACATCTATAAAATTGTCAAATTTTTCTTGGATGATTTTAAAAATACGTTTAACATCAGTAATATAGCTACTTATAGTTTTCTGTGCTTTATCTTCTTTCTCTAAATATTTCTTATAGTTTTCTATATTTTCTATTGTTATTAGCATTATTTATCTGGTTCTTTCTTTCTTTTTTTCAATCCACGCCACAGATAATTACCTGTAGCGACAAATCACAAGAAGTTATTATACAGCTTTGTTTTCATATTTACCACTACTAATATAATACTAATTATGCGATTGCAAGTAATACTAATTATGCGACATTTGGCTATTTGCAGTTGTTACTAATTTATTTCTAGTACCCTGTAGCACTCCTCGTAAGTACGTATGATTGAAATCTATCCAATAATAGAAGTAGGTGTTAACATTTGTCCTTGACTTTGTCCCATAGATTGTCCTGCAAAATTATTATTATTCATCTCCGAATTATTTATAAAATTAATACCTTGCTGTGTTGTATCAAATACAGGATTTAAACTGGTATTTTGACTTTGCCATGGATTAGACATAGGAGTATTTGCAAAATTCATATCTACAGTAGAATTCATTTGATGTGTTGGAATATTGCCGCTAAAAATTCCATAGCGTGGTGGAATATTACTACCTTGTGCATCTCTTCTTATATTTAATGTACTCATATCTCTTGTAAAACTTTGTGCAAATGTTGCCTGTCCAAGTACGTGTCTGTAATCTGGTCCACTATTAAAGCTGTAATTAGCTGGCATAAAGCGTTCTGTTGGATTTGTATGAAAATTGTTTGCGTTTATATTTTGATGTGTAGCATGAAGTGGACGTATATTATTATTGTTATGATTTTGCCATGTGTTACTAAAGTTTTGTGCATATATTATTAATGGATTTGTTAGAGCTATTATTCCAAGTGTTATTGCTGTTATTTTTTTCTTCATATTTTTATTTTTCCTTTCTATTTGCTTTTATTATTTTCGTAGTAATTCTTATATTCAAAGAAAATCAATAATTTTTTTATCAGTGCTATACATTTTATAAAATTTTCAATATGTGAAATTGAGACATCTGAGGGTACCAAATTTTCAAAATCTTTTTCATTTAATTCTATATACAAAGATAAATCATCACCTAATGAAAAACCAAATATATAAGACATCTCTTTTATTATTTCTAATATTTCTGATTCTTCATATGTATTTAAATTTCCTAAAGAATAAGATGAATTGTTAATTCTAAATGTTTTATCTCCATATTTAGTTACAAATAATTCAATTTCTGGTAAATTTCCTGTTAAATAAGGAAATATTATTTTAGTAGATTTTGAATTTAAATTCTCTGTTTTAATAAAATTTTGTACAACTTTTTGATAAGCCTTTATAACAAAATTGTTTATATCCATATTTCTACACCTCAAATCCTACAGCAATACGTCTGTACCTTGGTTGATATTCAACACAAGTTATTAAAGTCAGTCTATTATCTCCAAATTGTTCTGTAACAGACATCTCAGATTCATGTACTATATGTTCAAAAGATATTACAAATCTTCTTTTATATCCATTTCCTTCAAATACTATAACATCTCCTTCTTGTAGCCTTCTTACAAAGTCGAAATAGCCATTACTTCCACGATTATGTCCAATAAGTGCCAAATTTCCAAAGCTCAAACCACTATTTGTAAATCTGCCTGCACCAAAGTAGAGTGGGAAAGTGTCGCCTTACTATCTTTAAATAGCAGGTTTACAGCAGACCCCTCCTTGAACCGTACGTACCCCTCTCAAGGTATACGGCTCTCTCATTACTCAATTAAACAAACTCTATTTTGTTACTTTCTTGTCATTTCTGTGAATGTCTTTATGACATTTAACACAAACAACCAAAGTTTTTCGCCTTTTAGCAATCATTATTTTTTCCCAATCATTTTTACCTTTGAGATTTTTAACTTTATTTATATGATGTATTTCATACTTACTTTTAGTATCTCCACAGAGTTCACACTCTTTTGCAGCTAGTCGGCTTTCAAATGTCGTTCTTGATGACCTATGAATATTATCCACATTAGCTATATTATCATCAAAATTTTTACTTTCTCTACAATCATGATATTTAGCAATATAGCATCGTTTCCAGCCATTTTTAGTTTCGTATGGAATACCCCATTTACCTTTGCCATCTTTGTATTTAGCTATTACCTTAGGAATTCTACATTTATGTTTATTTGCAAGCGTTTTAAGACAACTATATTCCATTAAATATGAAAAATAGTTTAGTGTGTTGAAATTACTTGCCAGATTATAATAATTACATAATCCTCTTATTTCTGCATTAAATGTATTTATTATTTCAAGAGGTGTACAACTAAGAATTTTTTTACGATGTATCGGTTCTATAATGCCATTGTTTTTTTGTGTTATAAGACCTTTTGAAAATAAAAACTTCATTATTTTATCATCCAAAGGTATATTTAATTCAACACTATTGTTCAATGTTCGTTGACTATGATTACCATTTCTTTTAATATCACTATTACGTCTGACCCTTATATCATATCCTAGAAATCTAGCATAGTTATTACTATGTGTTATTAATGTTTTTTCTTCATTCAATTCAATTTTTAATTCGTTTGAAATAAATTTAGATAATTTAGTTTTGATTTCTATACTATCTTGCTTACTACCATTTACACCAATAATGAAGTCATCTGCATAACGAATATACTTTAGTTTTTTGTCAGTATGAGATTTGGAAGGAGTTTGTAACATCTTTTTCCTTGCAACTTTCCACTCTTTTATTAGTAGAACCCTGTTCTCTTTATCTGCTCTATTAATTTTTCTCTTAATGTTATATACATCTCGAAACGCTCTTGTATATTCATCTGTAAGACGTTTGTCGCTTTGTTTATTAAATTCTTTAGCTAGCTTATAAACATATTTATCAACTTCATGAAGATATATATTCGCTAATATAGGAGAAATGATGCTTCCTTGCGGTGTACCACTGTACGTATTATAATACTTCCAGTTTTCCATATATCCCGCTTTTAAGAATTTCCATATTAACTTAATTAGTCTCATATCTTTTATTTTATTATTAATTAGAGAAATAAGCGTTTTATGTTCAATATTATCAAAGCAACCTTTAATATCTCCTTCAATAAACCAACGTGAACCTCTAAAGCTCTTTTTTATTGTTTTCAATGCTGTATGACAACTTTTTTGAGTTCTAAATCCATGGGAACAATCTAAAAATATGGGTTCATATACCTTTTCTAAAATCATTCGCAATACTTCCCCTACCAGTTTATCTGTAAAAGTAGGTATTCCTAGTGGTCGTTGCTTTCCATTGGTTTTTTGTATATAGATTCTTTTTACTGGTTTTGGATTATAATTTTCATTAGATAACATTTGAATTATTTTGTTTATTTTATCTTCTCCAAAGCCATCAGCGGTATCATTATCTATACCTTTTGTAGAAGCTCCATTATTGGCATAAAGGTTACTATAGGCTATATAATATAAGTCTGGTCTTAACATATAGCGATAAAGTCGTGTAAATATTTCTTTATTATTATTTTTAGAGTTTTGTTTAATTTTGTTCAAAATCTCAATTGTTGGTTTCATTTGAGGCTTTCCTCCCTAATCAATTTTAATTTTAAATTCGTAATAAGCGTGTCCCTTCGCCATGTAGTTGGCTCTCCCAACCTCAGACTACTACGAACACTCCGTTACCGAGCTATGATAATCATACATAGCTACATATTGGATATTCAACGTCATCTCCCTTGATTACCTTGGGATTTATCACTAATTAAAGCATTACGCATAGCCCTCATTTAATGGGCATTCCAACTTAGGTAATCCCCAGTTAGTTTAATAGATAGGTAAATGTGGATTGTCGGATATGCTTTCGTTTCTTTAACACTGGTTCTCCAGCACGTCGTGTTAGTTTATTGATAATTGATTGCACATGGACTTCATACAACCCTACTAACATTTATAGGTATCAGATAAATTTCCTATATCCTCATAAAATGGAAACTCGAAACTCACATTCAGTAATCACAACTTTATCCTTATATCCACTTAACATTGCAGTTCAGTCGCATCTTATTATCTTTAGATGACTTACCGCTTCCCTAACATGCTATTTTCCCGTGTCAGCTTTCGCCTTTCGGTCGGTTAGGTTGTTTCCCTCATTATCATAAGGGGTAGTACCTTAATCTACTTTCTATTAAACCCTATCTGGGCGGCACATCCATGTTACGCATAGCTTCACCCTCAAACACTGCTATATTTCTGTTTAAACGTTCTACTCTAAGTGTTCCTATACGGTCTCCTTGATTATATGGACTTTGCTCTACTAAGAAATTTATATTTGTGTGAAAATTAGTACCGCTTATTTGCACGTGATGGCTTCTACTATTATAACCATCGATATTTGTACTAATAGCAGAACTGTGTGAAATATGAACTCCATTATTTCCACCACCAAAAGGAGTTGGTGGTGCAGCTTGTACTGGGGCTATATTTATAAATGTTAAAATTGGTAATATCAATACACATTTTAACTTTGATTTTATTCGTTTCATAATACCATCCTTTCTTTTTCTTAAAATAAAAAATCCCTTTGTGGTTCTCATTATTTAAAAATAATTTATTGTCTACAACTAATATTTAAAATCAAAACAGGTAAAAGGTTTAAATCCCTTATACCTGTTTTGATTCATTTATTATTTTAATTAGGCTAAAACCCACTCTGAGGAATACGACCAGGAGTAGTAGGTCTAAAAATAGTAGTAGTCCACGTACTATTACCAATAACCCACTCTCCACCAGTTCTACCACCTACGTCTACACGATTTGCAAATATCATTCCGTTTGGCAAATTAGCTTGGTTTGTGTTTAATACTTGTCCTATTACCTTTGGTGCCTCTACCTCTCTAAATCCTGCTGGTACTTGTCCAAAATGTACAGTAAAGTCTACTAGAAACTCATTACTTGCAAGTCCTAATGCCGCAGGATTTAACTCTACTACATGGTTACGTATACTGGATAACTGGTCTGCAATTACTATTTCCCGACCTGTGTTTGTTGTTCCCGTTATTCTCATTCTTACTTCATGATTAAAAGTACCTGTTACAAGTTGGTGTACTCTTATTGCTTCTGTTGGGATAAGGTCTCTCCAGAAGAAATCTGTTAATGGTATACTACTTTCATTTCTAACACGGTTTATATTGTATTGTATTTCTTGTCCTTGAATTACTTCGGCAGGTCCTGTTTTGTTTATAGATACTCCAGTGTTTGCACTAAAGTTAGGGAATTGTACTCTTACTATTTGCGTTGCAAACTCAATATCAAAGTGTATTTCCTGTGGATTTATCATATAGAAGCTAGGTGCCTGTACTTCCCTTGCAAAGTATCGTCCTAGTGGTAATGGTCTACTTACAGCCATACCATTATGGTCTGAAATTATCCTATCAACTAAATTTCCACTGCGAAACTCGAATATTTCAAATATTGCTCCCTCAAGTGGTGTTCCTGCTGGTAGTCCATTCATTTGATTATCGTCACCACTTACTTTTTGTATTTGCAATTGGCCAGCGTACGGTATGTTTTCCCATGTTATTCTTGTTACTTGTCCGGGTCTTATCTCTATTGTTCTTGGTACATCATCTCTAAAGAAACCGGGTGCTGGTCTTGTTTCTCTTATTGTATATCGCCCTTCAAGTAGGATATTACTAAAGTCTATAATACCGTTATTATCTGTATAGAATGTTCCTACTACTTGATTATTACTATCAAACACCATAAATTCGACATTCCATATACCCTCACCAGTAAAGGCATTTATTTTCTCAAGGAAAATACCACCTAATGCACGGTTTACTACTGTTAATACTTCTTGTCTTCCTGCTAGAACTGTTACTAGGTGGGTTGTACTATCCAATTCAAAACCGGGTAATGCTCTAGTTTCAGCTATATGATAAACACCGGGTTCTATATGATTAAGCTCAATTCTACCCCTTGAATCTGTAACAAGTCCGCCGTTTGCTGTTAGTTGTGGGCTATTTGCTGGTGTGTCTGGTTGGTTTCCTGCAAGTATTTGTGGTCTTACTAAAGTTCCGTCTGGTGTACGAATTTCAAATTCAACTCCTGCAAGTGGGTTTCCGTCTTCATCTGTTTTGATAATTAATAAACCACTTGCTGGTCTGTTTTCTACTTCAAGTATATTTGTACGCTGTCTACCATCTGCATCTATTGTAAAGCGTATTTGCTCATGGTCTACTATAAAGCCGGGTAATGCTCTTGTTTCATGTAAAATATACTCGCCATCTTCTATGCTTGGTAAATATATTAAACCATTTCTATCCGTTATAAATGTATAAAAACCTGTTTGTGGATTGATTACTCTTGTGCCATTTGGTCTTGATATTTCAAAATGAACTCCTTCGAGTGGTTCTCTTGTAATAGAGTTTATTTTTCTTATTGTTAGCTCTGCAACTCTGTAGTTATGAATTACAATTACTCTTGCCTCGCCGTCTGTTATATCAAACAGTGTTGGTTCTGCAAGTACATAACCATCTAATGCTCTTGTTTCAATTGCAATAAAACGTCCAGATAATCCTGTTGGTAAATGTATACGTCCTAAATTGTTTGTAACAAAGGTAGTTGTATTGTTGTATGGATTAACAACAAGTTCTCCAGCTCTACCTCCTCCTACATCGTGGGCTATCTCAAAGTGAACGCCTTCAAGTGGCTCTAGTGTATCACCATCTCTTTTTTCTATTACTACTTCTCCGTATCTATAATTATTAATAGTAATTGTTTGATTTTGACCTTCTACTATATTAAATAATGTAGGTTCTGCCACTTGATAACCTTGCAGCGGTCTTGTTTCTATTGCAATAAATCTACCTATTAATCCAACTGGTAAGTTTATTCTACCTGCACTATCTGTAACAAATGTAGTAGTGTTTGTTGATGGATTAATTACACGCTCTCCAGCATTTCCATTGCCTAAATCGTGGGCTATTTCAAAGTGTACTCCAGCTAGTGGTCTTTGGGTATCTCCATCTAGTTTTAGAATACTTGCTTCTGGGTAACGTCTATTTCTTATAATTATAGTCGTATCCCCATTAACGCCTGTTCTAAAGATTGTATTTGGGTCATCGTTCATATAGCCCGGGAGTGGTCTTGTTTCTATGGCTATCCAAGTTCCGTCTGGAATTGCAGGTAGGTAAATATGACCGCTTTGGTCTGTTGTAAATTCATAAGAATTATCATGAGCGTAGTTCTTTAGATTTTCACCAGTCCTACCGTTTAAGAAGTAACGTTTTATTTCAAACACAACTCCGGGTAATGGCTGTCCTGTATCGTAGTCTATTTTTCTTATTACTACAGAATTTAATTTGTAATTTCTAAAAGTAACAGTTACACTTTCACCATCAATAACTACTGTTTGCGGCTCTGCTATGCCGTATCCTGCAAGTGGTCTTGTTTCGGTAATTACAAATGTTCCGTTTCCTATGTGTGGGATTGTTATTAAACCTAGGTTATTTGTTATAAATTCAAAGCTATTATCAGTAGGATTTTGAACTCTCCCGCCATTTAAATGATGAACTTCAAAAGCCACTCCTGATTGTGGAAGCTCTGTATCTCCACTTACTTTTCTGATTGTTAAACTTGGAAGTCTGTAGTTTCTAAATGTTAGTGTTACGTTGCTTCCGTCTATAGTAAATGTTTGAGGTGGGGCAACTCCGTATCCATCAAGTGGGCGTACTTCGGTCGCTATAAATGTACCATTTGGTATATTAGGTATTGTAATTAAACCGTCATTGCCTGTTATAAATTCATATGAGCCATTGGCTGGATTTCTAAAGCGTTCACCGTTTACATTAGCTATTTCAAAGACTACTCCTGCTTGTGGTTGGTTTGTTTCGCCACTTATTTTTCTTATTGTTAGACCGGGTAGTCTATAGTTTCTAAATGTTAGTGTTACGTTTTGTCCTGCTGTAACTGTAAATGTTTGTGGTTCTGCAATTCCATAGCCCTGCAAAGGTCTAGTTTCTGTTGCGATGAATGTGCCACTTTCAAGCTGTGGTAATGTAACTAAACCATCTGCTCCAGTGATAAATTCAAAACCTCCATCAAGCGGATTTTGAACCCGTCCACCTCCGACACGTGTTATTTCAAAAACAACGCCTGCTTGTGGTAAGTTTGTTTCACCGCTTATTTTTCTAATTGTTATTGAACTTTCTGGGGTGTTAGTAAACTCTAGTCTAAAGATTTGACCTGTTGCTGTTACGTGGATTGTTTGTGGAGTGCTATCTAAAATAAATCCATCTGGGGCTGTAACTTCTGTAACCACGTAAGACCCCGGGGGAACTTGTGGTATAAATACTTCACCTTGAGAGTTTGTTGTAAACAATCCATTTCCAGTACCTACCACTGCTCCTTGTGAATTTTGTACTCTAAAAGTTGCACCTGGTAATGGTTCACCTGTTACACTATTTCGTTTGGATATTAAAATACCGCCGTATGGGTGGTTTTCAAAGCGTGCCTCTTCTATACTTGTTCCGTCATATTTTAACCATATTTGTATACGGTTGTTGTCTGCTAGTAAGTAGCCTGCTGGTGGGCTTATTTCTTCGATAATGTATCCACCGGGTTCAAGACCTGTAATTACTATAATACCACTCATAGGAGTTGTGAAAGTTCCTATTATAGTACCGCTTTGACCAGATATGTTTTCTGTAACTTTTCTTACTTGGAATACTGCTCCTTGTAACATTTGTCCTGTGGTTGCACTTGACTTACGTATTACTATCGAATTTAGTGGGAAATTCCATATCCCTTCACCTGTATTGAAGTTATTACCGTCTGAAATAGTAAAGTTTAAGTTCACTGGTGTTGTTCCAAGTAGTAGTCCTTCTTCGGATAAGTCTGATTCTGGATTTATATTTACTTCTACATTTGGTGTTTGATGTGGATTATCTACTGTTCCCATTGGACTTTCTACTGGGCTAATTGGTGGCACAGTAAAAGGTGGTTGTGGGAAATTTGGAGATGTTGGTCCAAGTATTGTATAGGTGTTATCTCCCGGGGCTAAAAATACACGTCTAACATTGTTTGTAGGCATTTGCATACCTTGTGCTGGGCGTGTTTCGGTTATGATATACCAACCACTTTGTACAAATGGTAATACTATTTGTCCGTTTTGGTTCGTTACGAAATTACCTATAAGCCTTATTTGTCCCGTTCCGGGTACTTCAAATTCAACTCTAAAGTGTGTATTTGGGATAGGTCTATTTGTTAGATGGTTGAACTTAGTTATTATAAGGCTTGGGAGCATTGTATTGTGTATAACTAAGTGATAATCTTCGTTCGGTTTAAGTTCAATAACCCAAGTACGGTTAGCTTCGTTAGGGTCGAGCCAATATCCGTTTGCTGCTCTTGTTTCTACTAGTCTATAGATACCAGGTGCTAGGCTACTTAAATCTATTTGACCATTAGAATCTGTTCTAAATGGATTGTTTGTAAGCATACCTGCATTTGGTTGGCTTAGTCGTTCTATTGTAAACTCTGTATTAGGTATTCCTCTTCCTGTTATTTCATCACGTTTTGTTATTAGCCAGTCTGGGTTACGCCTATTTTCGAATATAACTGTGTTATGTTCGCCCATTCGCATTGTTACTAGCTGCCAATTTGGATTTGATAAACTATATCCAGGTGGTGGGATTGTTTCTGTTATTCTTATTGTTCGCTCTGTATTGCCTTCAAATAGTGTCCAAGGAAGTACGATTCTACCATTTATATCTGTTGTAAATGGGTTACCTGGTATACTTTGTCCGTTTTCAAATTCAATTTCAAAAACTGCTCCCGGTAAGTATTCCTGTGTATCTTGGTCTCTTTTAATAATTGTTAGCGTTGGGTTTTCGTAGTTTCTAACAGTTATAACGTGTGGTTGATTAGGTGGCTGTACATTTATTACAATTTCTATTGGTTCGGATATTAAAACAAAACCATTTGGAGCTTGTATCTCTGTTAAAATGTAAGTTCTACCAGGTATTAATTGATTAACACCATTTGTATCACGACCTAGTATTGCTATACCATTTTCAGTAGTTGCTTGCCAAGTTTGACCTGTTATAGGGTCTCTTAGCTGAAATATTGCATCATCAAGCAAGTTTGTTACATCGTTCCCATCTACTTTAGTTACTTGCAAAAACTGTAGTGGGGTATTGCGTATTACTACTTCGTTTCTTCCACGGTTTGTAAGAACAACGTCTAGTGGGGTAGAGTTTAGTACATATCCATTTGGAGATTGGATTTCTATAAGTACGTATGTTCTATTTGGTATTAAGAATGGTTCGCCGTTTAGATGTCCATCACGCCCTATAGTTGTTATACCGGTTACAGTTGGTTGTGTTCTCCATTCTTCACCCGTTGTTGGGTCTCTTAAAACAAAAATAGCCCCATCTAGTGGAAGCCCTGTTGTTTCGTCTATTTTTAATATTTCTAAATATGTGTAAGGTTGATTTGCTATTGTTATACTATTTTCGTTGCCCGGAGAAAGTACAATTTCTCTTGGGGTATTGTCTAGTATATAGCCGTTTGGAGATTGGATTTCTCTTAAGATATATGTTCTCCATGGGTAAAGGAAATTGCCGTATTGTCCACGACCTACTATTGCAATGCCTTGACCATCATCACCAGTTGTAACTGTCCAGCTTTCGCCTGTTGTTGGGTCTTCTAATACAAAAACTGCACCATCCAAACGCTCGCCTGTCAATTCATCTATCTTGATTATTTCTAATCTAGCTTTTGGTGGATTGAAGAACGTATGTTCTTGTGCAGTTCCTGCTTCTACTGATAGGAATAGGTAAGCCTTTGTTTATTTCAATTCACGCATCAAAAAAAGGATGCGACAAACTATCTCCAGCTTTTCCCTTCCTCCACACCGTACATGCGACTTTCACCGCATACGGCGTTCCATCAAGGGTTTATTAATCTATTTAATTTTGTCTTTTTTTATGGTATGATTATCAAGAAAGTAAAATAATTATACTATATACTATAATTAATATAGTAAAACATATTTACATATTTTTAGGTAAGAAGTTTAATGATTCAAAAAATATAATTTTTTCAGAAGAAAATGCGACTATACTTAAAGACAATATTTTTATACCGTTCGAAAAAGGTATTATGAATATAGTTTTTAAAGATATACATGGCTCTGAAAGAGATTATATTTATAGAGAATTATTGCTTTTAAAAACATATATAGACGACAATCCTAATATAGTTGTACTTATTTGGACAATTTTTAGATTTTTTTTACCCCTTGACTAGTGGCTATCCCTCCACAGCTTATTATCACTGTTTCATAGGTACTTTGCCACCGCTTTCACTGATATAAATACAAGTTATAATAATTATCTTTCATTTTTCCTTGTAAACGCTTCCTTAGAAAATAAGTTCTTCCACGTTATCAGCTTACCACGTTCCGATAGTTTTATCCTGCATTTTCATGCTTATATATCCGTAGGTAACTACTCTAAGCCTGCCTACTCGATACTGCCTTTAACAGTATATGGTCTTTCATAGACAAAAATTTTACTAAACCACATAGGCATTTCTTTAAAAAGAAACATATACATTTCTATATATTTTGGGAGCTTGTACATTCGCAGTTTAGTCAGTTATTATTAATAACATTCTTACCATAGATATTTTAAGGACTTCCGACCTATCATATGCTCGACTATCTCTAGTTCGCTTTTCCTATAATATATTGCATAATATGTATTATTTAGGGCATATTCTCAGTCGTCTTTACCGTGCTTTATACAATTTTATCTTAATTTTAAAAATGCATAACGGAGTATTAAAGGAAGCCTTTCAGGACGTTACTCCATCATTCGACTTCTCAAACTATCAGTTCTACTATTTATTTAATAGTGTCTAACCTTTTCAGTTAGAAACGTGTCGCACTTTGTCCCCAACTTACATTTACAACCCATGTATTACCTTCCGGATTTAGCATATATCCACTTGGTGGAGCTATTTCCGTTATTATATATTGCCCTGCTGGTAGGTTTCTAAAGATTACATAACCATCTGTACCTGTTGTTTTTGTTCTATCTATTACTTCCCCTGTTTCTGGGTGGTAGCCCTGCAACCTGAATGTTGCTCCTGCAAGTAACTGATTATTTCCGATACCATTACTAGATTCTCTTTTCCATATTTTCACTTCACCATATCTATAGTTTTCAAAGATGAAATGGAATACTTGCTCTTCACCTTCACGTAAATAGAATGCCCTGTAATTAGGAAGTGGGAACATAGAAAAACCTTCTGGTGCATCTTCTTCGGAAACTACATAATTCCCTAGTGGCAAGCCTTCAATTTCCCATACTCCATCACGTACTGTAGATGTTGCTCCACCACTTATAGTTGTTGCACCGTTTGTTAGCACTTGGTCTATATTTATGTGCATTGTGTTTGGGTCTGTTCCACGTAGTCTAAATAATGCTCCGGGTATGTTTTGGCGTGTGTGTGCATCTACTTTTTCTAGTATTACTCTTCCTGTTCCGGGGTCTCTTGTAGGTTCATTTGTAAATGTTGCTATTGTGCTTGTTATGTTACTATTTTCACCAATGGTTATTGTTTGTGTCGGGTTGCTAGATAGTGTATAACCTGTTGGTGGTGTTATTTCTGTAATTGTGTATGTACCAAAGTGTTCTCTCGGTATTATTGGACTATTCCAACCTTCGGCTGGTACTGTTACAGGATGTCCATTTGGCCACATAGGTCCTGTTACTGTAAATGTTGCCCCACCTATTTGTGGTCCTGTGCTACTTGTTTTTACTATTCGGAATCGCCCTTCTTCTGGTCCGACTATATTTGCAATCCAATATAGTCGGGTGGTAGGGGTGGTAGGGGTGGTAGGGGTGGTAGGGGTGGTAAATGTAAAAAATCCTGCCACATTTTGCCTTGTAGGATGTTCGAATATAATGAAAGCATATTCTATATTATTTTGTGCATTTTGTAAAGCAGTTATATTTGACAATCTGTAGAACATTATAGCTTCTTTTTGTTCTTCTTCTGTTAATGTAACATCTTCATAAATATAATTTAGATTATTTTCACCATGTAAATATACTTTTACTGTTTGTTCTAGTGGGAAATTTTCTAATTCTGTTCTTGTAGGTTGTATTTCGCTTGACATTTGTCTAGCTAGTTGTTGCCCTTGTGGACTAATTCCAGTAGCTAACTGCGTTATTGCTCTTTGTAAAGCTGGACTATTTCCACTTACAATTGCTTGACCATTCCTTTCAAAACCATTGTAAATAGCAGCACGCCCTGCTAAATAAAATTGATTTTGACTTAGACCTAACCTTGCATTGTTATACTCTGTTGCAATACGGCTTAAAATAGCATTAAGTTGAGGATTTGAAGATAGTCTAGCAGTTCCATTATAAGCATTATTATTAGGTATTCCTTGTGCTGAATTACCAAAAAATGAACCTGTTAAATTTTGCTCTATACACCATACTGTAATAACTCTACCGTCTTGTAGAGTTGCTCTATAAAATCCTGTACCCATTCCGCCTTGACCACTTGGAAAGCTAAGCGGTGAATTTTGATAACCAACTCCACCAGTAGCACTTATTCTTGCCGTTTGACCTATAAAATTTGGTCCGCTTGATGTGCTAGGAACAGAAATATCTATTGTTAAATACTCTTCATTTTCGTTATTTTGTTCTGGTAAACGTATTCTAAAACTATTTATATTTGTATTTGTAATTGTATGTGTTCCTGTTGTAGACCATACAGTATTATCATTACTATAATGAATTATTTCTGTTCCAGCTGGATGCCCTGTAAGAGTTATTGTAAATGGATGTATAGGATTTGTTACAACAAATGGCTGTGATACCCAAACTCCTTCCGGTAATCTTTGCTCTGGACTTATAGTCATTTCATTACTTCTTGATATAGGTATATTTCTTCCTATTAAATCTGTATCTTGTGCGTATACTACTGGTGCTACTAGTTGATTATCTTCATTATAAAAAGCTTGTAAACTATTTATTATAATCCTATTCTCTTGTTCATCATTAAGTGATAGTGCTTGTTCTATTAAAGATAAATATCTACTATTAACATTGTTTTCTTCTGCACTATTAGATACATAATTGTTAGAACTAGTAGCTGTTTGTGCTATTGTTACATTCGTTTCAGGAATTAAAAGCTGTTCGTTTGCAACTAAAAAAGTACCATCTTCACTAACTTCTAGTTCTTCTCCACCAAAACTAACTGTTGTTACAGTATTTTGTTCTGTTTGATTTGCAAAAACATTTAAAGGTGCTGTACTTAATAAGTTTAAGAACACCATTATAAGAGCTATGCTTTTATTAAAGGGTTGTTTTGTTTTATTTTTTACTTTTATTTTAGGTTTTAATTTTGGTTTTAATGATTTTAAATTCATTAATTATTTCCTTTCGGTTTTAACTTTTATTCTATTTTATTTTGCCTCCAATCATTATAAATTGATATAATACGATTGATTTATAATGAAAGGAGGTGATTTTATAAAAAAAACATCTAGGGTGTATCTCTAATAAGATTTGTTTTTATTTTATACATATATTAATTTCCTTTATTTTTGGCAACAAAAAAACACCTAACATTTAAGTTAAGTGCTTTACCATTATTAATTAATTTAAATTGGCTTCCTCATCACTAAGAGAGCTAAAAAATTGATATGCCATATTTCTACGAGTTCCAACACCAATATATCTATGATTAGGATTTAACATATTTCGATTATGACCAGGAGAATTAATCCAAGAATTAACACGGGTTCTAGCAGTTTCTTCTACATTTTCTTCTCTAATGTTAGTACCCCAGTTAAAAGAACTTGCCCCATACATACGTGCAAAATCTCTAGTATTAAGACCACCCGTTCCTCTAAAATCATGTGCAATACCTGGATTTGTAGCTTCAAACCAACCACTTGCTATAAGATTATCTATTCTTGCTTGAGCCCCTTCGTTAAGTCTTTCGCTCGTTATTAAAGGATGTAAGCCATTAGCTACTCTATGTTCATTAGTGAATTTTACAACATAATATCTAAATTCTTCTAAACCATCACCATCTATGTATTCTAAGAGAAGACGTTTTGCCTCGGAACGCAACTGGTTTGCCTCGGAACGCAACTGGTTTGCCTCGGAACGCAACTGGTTTGCCTCGGAACGCAACTCTACTAATCTAATGCTGTCGAAAAAATTATAGTCTGGATTTAGAGTTGCTATTTCTCTTTCTATAGCCGCTACTTGTGAATTAAAATTATCTAAATTAGCCTGTACTATTTCCAATTCATTTCTGTTTGTTTCTAAAGCTGTTTGGTTAGCTTCTAGTGTATTATTAATACTCGATGAACTTGACACTCCTAATCCTGTATTTAAAGATACTTGATTTTGATTAAAAGGCTGTAATAAGGGACTATAAGCAAATGAAGTACCATTTAGACCCTCCAAAGGATGTTGTTTTATATTGTAAACAAATATTTCTCCATCGTAGTATGTTATAAATATTTCATATTCAAGCCTTGCAACAGTCCTATCATTAACCTTTAAAAATAATGGATTTTCAATACTGCTTAGATTTATTAAATCGTATGGTATAAAAGCTCTTAAAACACCATCATCATTTACATAAGTTTCTAAATTAGCATAATTAGTAGGTTGTGCAGTAACACTAATAGGCATTGTGCCAACTAGCATAGCACTTGCTAAAGCAGTTGTAATAGTTCTTTTTAATATAGTTCTCATTTGGATTTCCTCCGTTTATTGTATGATTTGTATGATTTGTATACAGATTTTCAATCCATGCATCCATTTCAATCCACGCATCCAAAAAAGGATGCGACAAAAATGTTTAGATTTTTTAAAAACTCTTATTATACACATTATATCAAAAAAAGAAGTAAAAGTCAATTATTATATTACAATTTTTAATTAATTTTGATTACTTTTTTTCGATTTTACTTTAATTATTTAATCTAAGTTTATGTATTTTTTGTAAAGAAAAATCTTGTAAACTATTTATTATAATCCTATTTTCTTGTTCATCATTAAGTGATAGTGCTTGTTCTATTAAAGATAAATATCTACTATTAACATTGATTTTATTTTGCCTCCAATCATTATAAATTGATATAATACGATTAATTTATAATGATTGGAGGTGATTTTATAAAAAAACTTAATTTATTTCAATCCACTCATCCATTTCAATCCACTCATCCAAAAAAGATGAGACAAGGTAACTTTGTATATCCTATATATTTATCCACTTCTGCCTTGTGATTTTTGTTTTTCAAGCTGAACTTCATTTTCAAGCTGAACTTCATTTTCAAGCTCTTTTAATATAATTTCACTTAAATTAGTATACTTTTCAATAACCTCTAATTTTAATCCATCTTTTATCATTTCTCTTGCTGATTTACGTTTTTCTTCTTCTGATTTTAGCTTTTCTTCTTCTAATTTATTTGCTCTTTGTCGTTCTTGTTCTGTTCTTTGTCGTTCTTGTTCTATACCTTGATTAAAAGCATTTTCTTCTAGTTCACCTACATAACTATAATACTTAACTTCTTTGTATCCAGCAATCATGTTTTCAACTTCTCCTTTCAATGGATTATCTTTTTTTATAAAATCTTTTGTTGTTTCAACGTCTAGTTCATTATTTCTAGCTAGTTTTCTATATTTCAATAAAGAAAATGGTATCAACATCTTTTTATCTGTGTCTATTAAAGTATTTAAGTCATATTCCCATAATTTTATTATTGGGTATTCAAACCTTAACTTTTCTTTAGTTTCTTTATTAATATATAGAACAATATATTTATCTTCTACATTTTTACTCTCTTCAAGTTGTATTACAGACATACTTGGTAATTCTATTTCAATTTTGAATCATTCTATCAAACTTCATTTCAAACTTTGTATAGCCATCTCTATCATCTTTCATAATCAATTTTTGTATCATCATTCAAACACCACCTAACCATTCTCCTATAGCTTGCTTCCATAATAGATTTTGCTGCTATTACTTGTATTTTCATTTCTAATGCCTCTTCTTTAAGTGAATCAATAGACATTTTAACTATATCACGTTCTTGTTTTACTTCCCTATATTCTTTTTCTAGTTCATTTAACGTGTTTTGCCAATATTCTTCTGCCATATTATAATCCTCCATAGTTAAAAAATAAAAATGTTAATAATATTAATATTATTATTATTATTATTGATATTATTCTCCATTTTGAAAGTCCTTTATTAGAGCTTTCCAACTCTTTATTAGAGCTTTCCAATTTTGTATTGATTTTTATCAATTCATAAACTTCTTTTTTCAAGTTTTCTTCTTTTTTAATCAAATCCTCAAAACTACCATTTTTCTCGTTATATTTATTAAGTTTATCCTGAGATTTTTTTATTTCTTTTTCTATCTCTTCTTTCTTTACAATTAATTTAGCTAATTCTTCTCGAAGATTTCTTATTTCAACTTTCATTTCTTCGCATTGTTCTTCAAAATTTTTCATTACATCATACTTTTCCTTATATTCAAGATTAATAGTTGCTTCATTTATAAAATCACCTTGTAAAAAATAATTTCTATTATAAGTCTTATCAAGCTCAGCAATTATTGGTTCAATATTATTTAACGAAAAATCTCCACCTTTAATATTTAAAGATATATCTTTTGGAAATTTTGCTATTGCCTCAAAAATTTGAAATCCCATATTTCCTAGAGTTAATTGTTTCGTATACTTAGTTTTAGATGTTGTTTTAAGTTCTAAAGCTAAAAGTCCATTCCATTTATAAAAATACGAAAATGGCTTTGTTTCTTCCAATTTTAATAATAAGTCTATTACAAAAAAATCGTAATCATTGTTTTGAACTTTAATTCTCTTTAGCTTTGTAACTTCCGAGACTTTTAATTTAATACCAACCTTATCATCATATGAAGTTCTTATTTTATATTCCTTTTTGTTTTGAAATACTTCTAAAAATGATGTACGCTCTGGTGTAAAATCGTATTCTTCCGGGAAATTTTTATTATGTTCTTTTTGATAATATCTAAAAAAAGCTCTGTTTCCGTTATTTCTTCTAAATGGAATAACAGGAAAGTCTGTATATACATCAAAGAGTTCTGCTAATTCTTGCTTTGTTTCTATCTCTTCTTTATCTTTTAATTGTATCGCTTCATAAGCAGTAATTGTTTTATCTCTAGATTTCCAATAAGCGTAAAATTTCAATAGTAATCACCTTTATTATCTTTATTTTAATCTACGCATTCCAAAAAAGGATGCGACAAAAATATTATTTATACTATAAATCTTATATCAAAAAAGAAGTAAAAGTCAATGATTATATTACAATTTTTAATTAATTTTGATTACTTTTTTTCAATTTTACTTTAATTATTTAATCTAGGTTTATATTTTTTTGTAAAGAAAAAGCAACCAAGTAAAAATCTCGATTTCTTTATCCTTTCTTTTTACTAAAATAAAAAATCCCTTTATGATTCGGCATTATTAAAAAAATAATTAAACCTAAAGAGATTTTTTTTGTTTTTTATATAAATTTTTTTTCTTTTGTTGCAAAGTCTATAATTTCTACTAATTGGGGTTCTCCTATATATGTATCAAGAGTTCCTTTTTCTAAATAACAAAATCTCTCAATATCATTCGAATTAATAGCCAAATCATCTAACAATTCATATGTTGTACAAATGTTTTTTTCTAACAACATATTTATTGATTGCCTATGAATTAATGGTAATTCTATAGATATTATATCGTCTAAAGGCTCTTTTTTTCTAAAACCTCGATAATTTATTTGGTCGGTTAAGTATTTTATCTGATTTTCTGACAGTATACCTAAAACTTCACAACGTTTAATCATTGCTCCTATAGAAACTTTCCATTTTTTCTTCAGATTAATAAAGTGTTCTAAAGAATGCGAATATACATCTCTTGAAAATTCTTCTTTTGGTAGTAAAAAAGCTCCTGCAAAAAGATTAGCTTCATTTTCTAATCTTTTGTTTTTATTTCTATTATTTAAATCATCTTCAGTAAAAACAGAACTATGCATTATTAAATGTGCTAACTCATGTGCTAATGAAAATCTTAAACGAACAGAAGTATATTTTTCTTCAATAACAAGTACATTCTTTTTCTAACTTTTTACTTTTGTAGTTTATTTTCAAATGGTACACCTATTTACCTTTCAGGTAAATTTATTATATCATAATTAAATTAATACGTATTATAATACGTATTAATTTTTTTCACTTATTTTTTTAATAAGTAAATTTTATCAAACTTCATTTCAAATCTTGTATAACCATCTCTATCATCTTTCATAATTAGCGTTGCATTATAACTCTTGTTTTTCTGCTTAGAATATAGATTTGCATAATGATTTCCTTTGTTCAGAAAATTCTTTACTGCTTCTTCTGTAAGTTTAAATCCGATACTATCAAAATAATTATTAGTTTTAAAAATAGCAAATTTGCAATCACGATTTATACAGCTATAAGCTACTTTATTTTCTGCAACTTCACTTTTACATCTTGGGCAAATACCTACACTTACTATATTTCTTTTTTCTCTTGGTATTCGGTCATACAAACTTTGATTTATCTCTGTATTATCTTTGACTATTTGTTGTACAAAGCGTTCTATATCGCTCATAAAATCCCTACTATCTCGCTTACCACGTTCAACTTCTTTTAATTTATTTTCCCACTCGGCTGTTAGTGTTGGGGATTTTAATTGCTGTGGTAATATTTCTACTAAAATCTTGCCTTTAAGCGTAGGCACTAGATTCTTATCACGTCTTTCTATTAAATTTGTTTGTATTAGTTTTTCTATTATACCTGCCCGTGTTGCTGGTGTTCCAAGACCTTTACGTTCTACATCGTCTTCCATTTCTTCTTTACCTGCTGTTTCCATTGCAGATAGTAATGTATCTTCTGTATATTGTTTTGGTGGGCTTGTTTCTCCTGTTTTTATAGTAAAGACATGGTCTTTTATCTCATCTTTTAAATTTAGTTTTGGTAGAGATTTTTCTTCTTTGGTTAATGAATTGCTTGTGTTTATAAATTTTTCTACATCTTTAAAACCATTCTTTAGTGTCATTTTTGCTTTTCCAGTAAACAAATGATTATTGCAAGACAATGTTACTACTGTTTCAGAGTATTCATATTTGGGACTTATACCTGTAAGTAAACGTATTGTTATTAGTTTTAATATATTTTGTTCTTTTTGTTCTAATTCGTCTTTTGATTTTTCTAAAGTAGGTATAATGGCATGATGGTCTGTTATTTTTGTATTATCTATTATATTTATTATATTTGGGTTTTCTAAAACAATATTACATTCATTAGCTAAAGATAGGGCTGTACTTAAAGCATTTTCTTTCATATCACTTGTAATATATTTACTATCTGTTCTTGGATATGTAATCAGCTTTTTTTCGTATAAACCTTGTGCTATATCTAATGTTTGTTTTGCACTGTAGCCGTATATTCTGTTTGCTTCACGTTGTAATGATGTGAGGTCAAACAGTTTAGGTGGGGAAGTAGTTCTATTTGTTTGTTCTAGTTTTTCTACTACAAGATTACTTGTAAGTTCTTTTAAAATATCTTCAGCTTGCTCTTTATCACTTAGCTTGCCAGAATTATGGGCAAAAGAAAAACCGTCTATTTCTGTTGTTACAGTATAAAACGGCTCTTTTACAAAATCTATTATATTTTTATTTCTATTCACTATTAAAGCAAGAGTAGGCGACATTACACGACCTACATTTAAATTTGCGTTATATAAAACACTAAATAATCTAGTAGAGTTTATACCGATGGTCCAATCTGATTCCATACGACTAAGTGCAGAAGAATATAGATTTTCATAATCTTCACCATCTTTTAAATTGTCAAAACCTTGTTTTATGGCTTTTTCTTCTAAACTACTTATCCATAGTCTTTTTATGGGTAATTTACAGTTATTGTAATTGTAGACTAATCTAAAGATAAGCTCTCCCTCACGACCACTATCACAGGCATTTATTATCTCTTTTACATCATTTCTTTGCATAAGATTTTTAATTATATCTAGTTGTTCTTGTTTATCTTCTGCTACTGTATATTTAAAATTTTGTGGTAGTATGGGTAAATCTTCTTTGTTCCATTTTTTATACTTTGTATCGTAACTTTCTGCATTTGCAAGTCCTATTAGATGACCTACACACCAAGTAATGATGTGATTTTGCCCATAAAAATAACCGTTTTTACGCTGATTTGCGTTCAAAACGGTTGCTATCTGTTTTGCTACAGATGGTTTTTCTGCTATTATTAGTTTCAATTTTTAATTTCTCCTATATTTTTAGTTAAAATTATACTTCTAAAATTCAACGTTTAGCTCATATTTATTATTATTATTTTTCTCATTCTTATCGAATAAGATTATATGGCTAAAGCTACTAGCTCCATAAGTTATCAATATTTCTTCATCGCTTAACCTATTTGCAATAAATCTCTCTATTTGTATTATAAAGCTAGGATTTTCTATTTTATCTGTAAAACCAGACAAATCTATTATTCTCTTTTTCTTATCTATTCTTACTTTTCCAAGCGGTACATAGATTTCGTTTTTTCTTAAATTATATATCTTTACATTCTTACGCAAAAATACTGCCCAAAATCCAACACTAATAAATCCTAAAAAGCCTGCCACAATACTAACAATTCCCCAATTTATTCTTATAGTTTCTCTTGGTTCTCTAACACTAGATATATTAACACCTAATAAATTGTTAAGTTGTTCTTGTTGTCTAGCTATGCTATCTTCAAGCTCTTCTGCAGACATTTCTTCACTTATAGGCTCTATTCTTTCACCGTCAAATATAACTGTAAAAGAATTTATACCAAAGCTAGTACGTGATATTACTCCACTGTATTGTGCTGTTGTTATATATCCTGTGTTTACAGTTCTACTAGTTTGTCTTATGTAACTTACATTAGCTGTAAATGTTCTACCAATAGTAGTATTATCAATTGCTGAAGTTCCTGCAGTTTCCCAATTTACGTTTTCTAAATTATAAGTTCTACCGTTTTGTGATATTGTACGTGGTATTAAGCTCATATCTTGGCTAGATAAATTAGGAAAAGTTCTATTTTGCCTACTTGGTGATGTTTCTGTTCTAGTACCTGCTACTCTTGTATTTACTGTTGCAAGTTCTATAAATAACATACCCGTATAACCATCTGCATCTGTATATTCAATATATTCTGGCAAATTTTCAATAATAGTATTAGGGTTATTGTTAGATGTACTTATTTCTCTTACTTCTACTTGATGCCTTGTGGTTGTATGCCTATTTTGGTTACGTATTATTTCACTTAAATTATAAGAAAAGCCATCTCTTTCAAATGGTTCTCTTCTTATCAAGTTTACATTTTCATGTTCATCTAACTCATAAATTCTAACAATACGCCTATTGTTTAAACCGATATCCATTTCTTCAACTCTTACTGGAAAAACTTCAAGAGTATTCATTTCGCTTGCTATTTGTATTATTTCTTGTATAGGATATATTTGTTCTATTATATTTTCATTATAACCATCTTCATTTGCAAGCAAATTTGCATTAAAAAAACCACTAATTAAAAAAATAGTGGTTAAAATTATTTTTAATTTATTTTTCATTCCTATGCTGGTACACAAAACTTGTACAAACTTGTACATTGTGATTTTTCCTACTTCAACCTGTCTGTCCTCGCCCAATAGGCTACTAACACTTGGTATAACAGTCCATAGGCGTTAATTCCGACATACCCTGCCGTACAACTAAACTAAAACTTTGTAATCTACTGCTTGTTTTAAGTTTAGGCTTGAATTTATATCCCTGTCTATGTTCAGACCACAGTCACATATGTATTGGCGGTCTGATAGCTTGAGGTTTCTATTGATGACACCACAAGACGAACACATTTTGCTTGACGGATACCAAGTGCTTACTTCTCTTAACTCTATTCCAAGGCTCTTGCAAGCTTGCGTTAGCAAAAGCTTGAACTGATAAAAGCTTTGTTGTTGAATAGCTTTGGACAAGTGTCGATTTCTCATCATATTCTTTACTTGTAGGTTTTCAATAGTTATAAATGCTGGCTTGGTTTTCGCCAATTGCTTAATCACATATACTTGGTAGCCTTTTCTCACATCAGCCAAACGCTTATGTAAGACTTGCACACGAAGTTTTTTTTTGTTTAAGTTTTTGCCCTTGTATGTACACTCTCCTCTATTAGATTTTTTGTGTTCTAGTTTACGTGACAGGGAATTTTGTTCACGTTTAAGACGTTTTTCGAGCTTTTTAACTCTAATTGTTTTGTTGATGTTTCCAAAGACTTGACCATCGCTCGAAATGGCAAAGTCTTTTATTCCCAAATCTAACCCAAGCCCTTGATTTGTGTTTTGCTTTGGTGCTTGTGTTTCAGGGTCTTCGCATAGAACAGAGATGTAGTACCTACCTGCTTTATGTGTTACAGTTGCAGACTTTACAGTTGCGTAGGTTGGTATGTACCCAAACTCTTTTAGTTTGACCCAGCCAAGCGTCGGCAACTTCACTCTATGGCGTTCTATGTGTACTGATTGTACCATATAAAAAGATTGGTCTTGTCTGGACTTCTTTTTGTACTTTGGAAACCCAGACTGCTTATTGAAAAAGCGTTTGAAAGCTATTTCTGCATTGGTTACCACCTTGCTTACTGCTTTTGTGCTGACATCTTTAATCCAAGGGTCTGCTACTATGCAATGGAAGTGATTTAAGTGCTTGTTGAAGTCTTTTGCGGAAACAAATGAGCCATTGTTTTCATAGACTTCTTTGTTGTGGGCAAGATACAAGTTGTAAACGTATCTGCAAACTCCAATGGTTTGTCTAATCTTTTGAGCTTGCTCTGGATTTGGGTCTATTTCTGTTTTGAAAGACTTGTAAGCCACTTAAAATCACCTCCTTTCACGCTAAATGTACAACTTTGTATAAGTTTTTAGCTAACTGCTGCAACCTCCAATTTTTAATTACAAAATATAATTTTTAAATATTCTCTTGTAAACATCCACATTTACGTTATCTGAAAAAGAGCTTTTCGTATATTCTGAAAAATATATATTTCTATTTTCTGTTAAAAATCTATGTTCTAAAGATATTTTGTCTATACCATCGTTAAAATTCATAAATATATTTATATTGTTTTTTCCTATCATATCTAAACTATTTTGTAAATTAGGAGTTTCCCATTCTTTAGAACCACTAACCAATATTTTTATATCTCTCATTAGAAAACTAGGTAATATTTTTTCGTTCAAAACTCCCAAATCAAATATATAAAAATCATAATTTTCTTCCATTACTTGATTTAATTTATAATTCCAGTATAAATTTGTGCCAAGATATTGCAAATGATTTTTATTATCATTAAAAATAGATTTTTTATTGTTTTTAATATTGAAAATCTTTAGAATATTTGTAGTTTCCAAATAACAAGTTTTAAAACCTATATTCTTTAAAAATCTAGTAATAAGTATTGCATTATGTGTTGTTCCTATATGTGGCTCTACACCAACTATACCTATATTTATAAACTTTTTAAATTCTCTAAAAGACTTATTAGCTTGGAGTTTTTCTACTATAGGATTTTTCTCTTCAGTGATAACAAAAGATTTACTTATTTTTTTATGTTCTATCTTTTCTTTTTCTTCAAATTGTTCTTTAGATTCTTCTATATCTTCTGTAAGTTTTTCTGATGTAATAACTTTTTCTACAGAAAAAATAAGAACATCTTCTTTAGATTTTCCTATCAGTATACATTTTTCAATTTCTTCATCTGATATTTTTGTAATTATACTATATATGCCAAGTTCATATATACGCCTTAATAAATCTTTATTATTTTTATATATCTCATATGTATCTGCAAGTATAACAATTCTTAAATTATCGTATAATTGAATTATTTGGTTTATACTTTTTATAATCTCATCATTAGTATCATTTAAACCTATCAAATCTATCACAAAACAATTGGCATGGTCTAAACTTTTACCACTCGTATTTTTAAAATTGTCTAGATTGTTTGCCTTGGTTTTAAAAATAGGTAATCCATATTTGTTAGATACATTATCTATCAAGTTCAATCTTTTTTCTGAAATGTAGAGTATCATATTTCTCCTTTCTATGAATTAAGTATGTACTTGTACACAATAATCACAAATAGTATTAAATCTAGCTCTTAATGTGTCTCTTACGTGTGTATTTGCTACTACACGTGGTGGTAGTACACTCATTGGGTCAACGGAGGTTCCGCCAACATTTATTACAAAACACAAATGTGGTCCAGTAGATGAACCAGTGTTACCACTAAGTCCTATCAATTGTCCGATACAATAAATTTACATAAATCTATTACAATTTATATAAATATACTTCGAGCTTCAAAATGTCTGTTCTCGGCATAGCCTACTAACATTTGGTGTGACACTTCACTCGCTTAAATTTGGTCGTATCGATTACCTATATAACAAATGCAAGCTTCTCTAAATTTTTAGCAGCATTCATATCTCTATCAAGCTTCAAACCGCAGTGACACTCGTACTTTCTATCTTTAAGTTTCAAGTCTTTTTTTATCAACCCGCAACTAGAACACTTTTTACTGCTAGGGTAAAATCTATCAGCTAGTATTAGCTCTATACCTTTGATTTTACACTTGTACTCCAGTTGTCTCCTTATTTCATAGAAATTGCATTGCGATATAGCTCTTGATAAGTGCCTATTAGTCATCATACCACTGACATTTAAGTCTTCAATGACTATTGCTCTTGGTAGTTTACTTACCATATCTGCAGTCATCTTGTGGATATGGTCTAATCTCTTATTAGTTATTTTAGTATGTATAGCTTTCAACTTATGCTTGGTTCTTACATATGACGTGCTACTCTTAATCTGGCGTGATAATTTGCGACCAGTTTGTCGCATTCTCTTATCCAGCTTATTCATAGCTCTCGTCTTGTTGATGTTTTTATACTTACTACCATCACTAACAACGGCTAATGTCTTCACCCCTAAGTCAATTCCTAAAACTTTGTCTGTTAAAACAGGTTTTTCTACCTCTGTTTCATAACCAAAACTTGCTATCCACTTGTTGTTGACATAGCTTATTCTTGGGTTAGTAAACTTCTGTGTCATTTCCTGTTTCTTGTTCACAGTAGGCAATTCAAAGTCAGTCTTGTATTTGACTTTCCCGATAACGTCCATAACAGCTACATCTGGTTGTAAGTAAAAGCCTTCGTAATTGCTATAAAAACTATCCTTACACTTATGGCGCTTCTTAAACTTCGGGTGTCCTAGCATATTGTAAACAGTTTTAACTTTACAGTTTTCAGAGAACTTCGGCCCTTTCTTCTGTTTCGTAAAAAATCTTCCGTATGCGTTGTCTAGGTCAATTACAGATTGCTTCAATGTCTTGCTAGACACCTCGTTCAACCATTTGTAATCATCAGTCTTTTTCAACTGTGTTACTAACTTACCTAAATCATATCCCGATAGTTTCTTTTCGTCATTTTCAAATCTACTCATATTCAAGGATAATGCCCAGTTATAAATAAATCTCTGTGCATGAACATGCTGCCAAAGCTTTTGTTCTTGTTCCTTAGTCGGTAATAACCTTATTTTATAGGATTTTATAATCGTTACCACCTCCTTTATAGTAGATTTATTTTAATGGGTGTATATACCACTCATTAAAAGTACCATAAATTCAATGGCGTTGCAATAGTTTATCTAAATTTATCTCGTTCAACACGGCTCGCTAATTCCGTGCCAGTCTTTCTGTTACCAGTAGACATCTGCAACTTTCATTGCAGTGCAGACTATATCTTCACCTATTTCTAGGGCAAACCTTTTCCATTCGCTTGAGTGTACTCCTTCTCAGGATAGTCGTTGAACGTTCCTATTTCTAGGATTCGCTGCTGAAGACCGATTGTTTGAAGCATTTAGGCTTTACACCTTGTGCCATCTATAACATTTTTTCTACTTTCGTAACCCTCACGCTTGGGTTTGGTTATTCCTACGTTGTGGTTGTTATAGCTTTACGGGTTGCCAGCAATTAAATTTGTTCCCGCCCTGACTCTCACAGGACGCTTACAGCAGTTCGCACTACTGCGAGGGCTTCCGTTAGATTTATTTTAGATAAATCGTAACTGTTTAGTTACCCATTTGTACTTCTTGTCCTACATTTACTAAACGTCTTGATAAATGTAAATATCTTGTTTCTATAGTAGTTGGTCTACCTTGACCATCCGTTGCATTTGTACGTAAAACTATCCACTCGCCTGCTGTTGTACTAAATGCCGATGTTTGTACTACACCACTCGTCGCTGCCCTTATTTCCGTGCCTGTAGGATTAGATTGTAAAGGATACATATATATATAAATAATAATACTTAAAAAATGACTTTTTAGAAATACAACGCAATCAACGCAATTTAAAATTATACACCTGTAACCCTTATAAATACTAAGTTTTAATTGCGTTGTACTTACAACGCAATTAAACGCAATTAAAAACCCTAAAACACAATCAAAGCCTTGTATTTACTGTGTTTCGAGTACAT
>Ga0268261_10000066_pt1 | contig 67994 bp, 66 predicted proteins | sample TergutNc150P1_FD_190353 | JGI IMG/M metagenome (GOLD analysis project Ga0268261, IMG submission 190353) | Nasutitermes corniger P1 segment gut microbial community from laboratory colony in Florida, USA - Nc150 P1 (SPAdes) (version 2) | ecosystem: Host-associated > Arthropoda: Insects >... | reverse complement strand
CTGCCACCTGGCCAATTGTCAGCCTAAGGTTCCCGACATAAGCGCTGACGATGTGGAGCGGCTTCCCATCCTTCATCTTTTGAGTGGACCTGGCAGTCTTTCCGTCAAAGGAGACCGTCAGGCCTTCCAGGCCTTCATTGAACAGGGACTGCATCCAGTGGATGAAGCATTCGTTAAGGGAATCTGGCTTGACCAAGGAAAAAAGGTGGGAGAGCCAGAAATAAGTGGGCAGCTTTTTGATGCCCAATTTTTCTTTTAGATAAGCAGTGGCATGTTCAGTTGAAAGTGGGCTGTTATTTACTGGAAATCCCTGCTTCTAGGAAGGGGTTTCTTGAAAGTTGATTTCCGTGGTTAGGGGGTTGTCACCATGAAAAAATACGAATATGAGCTAAAGACTGGGTGTTATGACCGCTGTGCCAAGCCTGACTACCAAAGTGCCAGCTTTTACCCTAGTTACGAAGAAGCCTTGGTATCCGGAAAGGAATGGGACAGCCTGAAAACTGGATTATCCAATTATAATGCACGTGTAATTGTTGCACATGAAATTAAAGAGTGACCCGGAGAATTGGCGGGTCACTCTTTTGATTTCTTAACGGATTACTTCTTTTTCCTGGCAAAAAATACTGCTGCAACTAAAACTACCGCTCCTATTGGCACAAGGGCTGAGGCCGCCTGTCCTGTTGCTGGCAAGTTATTAGCCGGGTGATTCGGTTGGGTTGGGCGTACAGATTGCTGATTATGATTGCCTGGGGTTGATTGATTATTATTATTTTCCTGTGTCACCGTATTTCCCTGCTCGGCATTCTCACTCTCTTCTTCTGCTGTATCACTTGTATCATTATTGCCTTCATCAGCAGTCTGGTTTTCATCATGCTGATCACTATCGTTGCTACCTTCATCAGTCCCACCACCTGCTTCTGTGGTTTCTTCTTGGCTTTCCTCTTGCGTTTCTTCTTGAATTACTTCTTCCAAGTTACCATGTGCCGTTGAAAGGTTATCGTAGGCTGCAACTATACGCTCTAAATGCGTGGATTGGCTACGGGTGAATGATAATTCCCCACTTAAAGAGTCTACTACCTCTTCCGCATATTCCAAGGCTGAGATAAAATCAGACCAAGTGGAAACCGTGAAGTTTTCTTCCCTTAATTCGTCTGTATAAATAAGGCTGCGCATATGTGATGCTTGTACTGTCAATACATTCAGTTTTTCTTGTTCTTCTACTGACAGGTTTGATTCCGGAAGAATTTCTTCATCGTCCTCTTCCCCAAGGTTTTCTTCCCCTTCCAATCCTGGTCTTTCTTCTCCTTCAATGTTGACTTCCATAACCGTTACGGTACCCGACACTTCATTGGCTGCCAAGACAATCGGGTTGCCCGTTGGGCTTTCAGCGGCACTGATGGCATACATCCCTTCAACACCTAAGTCACCGGCATCCGGTCCATTGATTTCTGGATTACGGATGTTCAGGTAATCTACAAAGAAAGCTTCGGACGGATTGGTGATGTCATACATCATGACTCCACCGATACGCTCAAGGCCAACCAAGGCGAAGTGGCGCCCGGCATGGGATAAGGAAACGACGCTTTCCGGTTCCGGCCCTTTACGGGAGGAGCGGGTATTCCACACATTTTCCCTGTGATGGGCATTAAAAATGGATGGGAATGTTTCAGCTGTGATCCGCTCGAAGTCAGAACCGCTGTCAAAGACCATTTCCATGTTATCGGCACGGATAATGGAGAAGGAACGGGAGCCGAAAATGAACCAGTCATCTAAACGTTGGTTAGTGACATAATGCATTTCATTGACTAAGTTTTCAACAGCCGCACTGCCGTTAATCATGCTTCGGCGGAAGTTGCGGTAACGGGCACGGTTCCCTCCACCACTATTAGTTCCCGGGCGGTAAAAGTCCCACTCACGGGCGTCCCCTTCATTGGCTGTCAAAATGTATTGGACCCCATTGATTTCGATGGCGGAAATCCCGTCGGGCATTGGCATCCCGAATACATTTTCGTTACGGATGTTGATTTCATTATCATTCAAGTTGATTTCCGAACCTGCCAGGCTATGGTCGATAAACCCGATCCCATAGACCCCTGTAAATGCCATTTCCAACAAATCGAAGTGGGCAATAGCATTATTTTCCTGGAGGGCTACAAAAGCAGTTTTCCCATCCGCTGAGAAAGTGACATATTCCGGCTCCAAATCCCGGGATGGCGTGTTGCCGGCCTTGATGATGACTTCGTTGTCGATGAGTTCTGCCAAGCGATGGTCAAATGCCGTGAAATCGTGGGAGTTGGTGCGTTCATCCAGTTCTGCTACCAGTTGCTCCCGTGAAGCCACGCCGCGCAGGTCAACCACGGTCACCCCGCCTTTTGGATCATATACGAAGTCCCAGTTGCTGGTGGTGTTTGCATTAGAACCATGTGCCCCAGGGCCTAAGACGACCCCGAAAGTGTCACCGTCTGTGAAAGCGGATACCGGTTCGCCTTCGTTGGCGGTCATGATGAAATTCCCATCCGGTGAAATCCCAATCATGTCCGGTTGGTTGCCAGCCTCAACATGGGTCAGATAATTGCCTTCCCGGTCCAAAATCACGATGGTGCCATTGTCCATCCAGTGATAGCTTTGGACGGCAACAGCAACAATTTCCAGCCCCCGGTGATAAGCGACACTTGTAATGTCGGCTGCCTCAAATCCGTGTTCGTACCCAATTTCAGCAATGTTAATCCGCTTAGTCGCTTCGAAATTGTTGATCTGCCCGCTTTGCAAGTGCCCCAATGGAACCACATCGATTAACTGGGTCAGTCCATTAATGACGTACATCACCTGGTCAGCAGGATTGAAGGCTACGATTTCGGCGACCCCTCCGTCAGCTGCTGTGAATCCTGAGTCGTAGCTGCCCAAATGCTGCAAGACCTGCCCGAAAGTTTCAGGCATATCAAAGAAGGTTTCCGTCTCTGCAACTTGTGCCTGGGCTGGGAATAAGGGTGCTAAAGGGCTTAAAATCAATGCTGCGGCAAGTGCTGCTTTCATACCCCGGTATTTGAAATTTTTCATTATGATATCTCTCCTAGTATAATAAATGGTGTCCGAACTTGGTTCAGGCATTTCTACCTGTGTTGACAAAAATGATTATATCAGGAAGCATTAGGTGAAACATTTAGAGTTTGTTAAGATTTTGTAGAAATTGTTAGGAAAATGCAAAAAACCGGCGGATTGCCGGTTTTTTGAAGGGTATAAATAAGATTATTTTTTCTTGTTTTTGGCAATCAGCGCTGTTGCTCCAAGCAACATGGCTCCTGCTGGGACAAGAATTGAAGCTGCTTGACCAGTAGCCGGTAAGTTTGGGCGAGTCGCTGGACGTGAAGTTTGAGTTTGTGTTGGACGTGTCGGGCGCACTGGGCGGGCAGGTGCTTGCTCATTGACTGTCGGTTGTTCTGCAACTGTTGGTTGATCTTCATCAACAGACACTTCACGTTGGAAGAAAATCGTTTGATCTTGGATGGTATACGTCGGATTAGAGCTTAATTTAATCGTTACATTAACTAATGCATCCTGTAGCCATGCAGTATTTTCTTGCATTACCAAGCTAACAGTGATTGCTTCATCTAAACCATAGATTTGATTCAATAATACTGTAATCGCTGCTAAAATGTCTGCTTCGCTAGTAGCTCCAGCCGGAACGATAAGCCTATTAGCTTCTGTGATTAAATCTAAGAAGTTCCTCACTGTTGCAATTGTGGTAGGAGAAATTACTAATGCCGGTTGCTCCTCAACCACTGGTTGATCTTCAACTGCCGGTTGTTCCTCAACCACTGGCCGGTCTTCAACTGCCGGTTGCTCCTCAACTACTGGTTGGTCTTTTACAATCGATTCATCTTCAGAATCATAACCGTATTTCTCATCTTCGGAATCGTAGCCATACTCACTATCCTCAGAATCAGAAACGTTATTGTCATCTTCGGAATCATATTTTCCTTCTTCCGAATCGTAACCGTACTTATCATCTTCAGGGTCATAGCCATACTGCTCGTCTTCGTAGCCATAATCATCATCTTGCTCTTTTCCGTCATACTCTAAATCCGGAAGGGCTGGTACATAAACTCCCTGTCCCATTGCTTCCAATCGTAAGAATAGTTGTTTATGGCGTAAATAACCATAGCGGTAAAGGATGACTGCATAACCTTCTTCCAATAACCTGGCATTTAGCATGTGTTCACGGATTTGTGCTTCTTCATTTAAGTTGGTTGGAACGGTTGTCCAGATGTAGCGTAATAGCCTATTGTGGACATCACGGTCACGGTCATCCTGTGCTTCCATCCAGATTAATGAACCAGGGCCAGCATAACGTGCCACAAAGTTAGAGGCTTCGTGGAATCCGTCCTCACCATTTTCAGGTGTATCTACCCCTAAGAAACGGACACGTTCAATAACGCCATTCAAGTTGACTTCAATGGTATCCCCATCAATGACACGGGTTACAATCGCTTGTTCCAATCCTAAATCCTCGCCGTGGTTAATGCGGTTGAGGCCTGCGTGGGCTTCCACTAATGCTGCAAAGTAACCACGGATGGTAACCGTTTGCTGCGGCAAGTTGGCATAACGTTGATTCAGGGCAAGCGCCCCTTCTAATGCAACTTGGAATGACCCCCAAGTTTCAGGAGTAAAGTTGTTGGCTGCATACATTGGTCGTAAAACGTAATCGACCCCAATAAATGACTCGAGGAACTGATCTAAAAGCGCACGCAATTGATCAATGCTCATATCTGCCAATGCTGGTGGTGTCGCAGGCATAATATCACCATTCATTAAATCCTGGACACGCAACTGGATTTCTTGGCGGGCATTCCACCAGTGAACCGCCGCACGGTTGACATATACCCACCCTTGGCTTTCTTCCAGCATATCAATTAAATCTTGTGGAAGTTCTGTCATTGGGGTAAGGTTTACAATCAAGCTATTCCCATTCATCGTTGGGATTCCACTGAACGTGCTTGGGCGGTCAAAAATACTTCCTACTTCCCAACTTTGGGCACGCACTGGGAAATTACCCGGCCCTGTCGTTGCTGTAGTAACCAACTGTACCGGTTCATTCAACGAAACTAACATGGAACTGAATGGCCTGGACTCTCCTGCAGGGGCAAGCAAGTCTGCTACGGATACCGCTACTGGCGCTGGCATTGCAACATTGCGTTCCACGATGCGGACATTTGCAGCACGGTCGGCAGAGGCCGTCGCCTGGTCAGTAGTCACTGCAACATTATCGATTCCAAAGAATCCGTTAGTCGCTGTTGGGCGTTGGCGCACCCCAGTCACTTCTACCATATGGCCAACAAAGTTGCGGGCACCATTTTCATAAGTCAAGCCTAATCCCTGGTTTCCAGGAACCAATCGGATATGGATTCCGTCGTAAGGCCCTGTAGCTGTTGGGTCTTGTAAGAAGAAGCTGTTATTGTTGTTGATTGCTGTTTCATAAACCATCGTTGCAATCCCCCGGACAGTTACAACTTCTCCGAGTTCAGCAGCACGTGCTTGGGAGACAGATAATACATCCGCATCCGTTGCTTCAGGCTCGAGGATTTCTACTAATAGTTCCAGGTCAAACCAAAGGTCTGAGCTATTGGCAGAGTTATTCCCTACGACTGCTGTCAAAACGTTTTGCCCAGGCCGTAATGCCTGTTCCAAGTTCGTACGGCTTGCCGCATGGTGCATCCTGACGGCTTGATTCGCTTGGTTGGCATAACCTGAATCTTCATGGTAAAAATCAGCATTAATGGCAAAGCTGCGGTTTTGGGCATCTGTATTTTGCCCGACAAAAGTTCCCCAATCAATCGGCTCGCCAATGCGGATATTACCTGAGGCATTGGTTGCTGTATTTGCACGGTAAACTTCAATGCCGTTAACAAATAAAACCAGGTTATCATCGATGCGGTGAGTCCCTAAGACTGCGCCCATGTTATTTACATCAAAATCTTCTGGCAGGTCAAAAGTCCTCGTAAAATACGTAAACCTGTGGACTCCGCCCGTCCCACGTTGATAGGATGCCGCACCTGTTGGGATTGTCGTCCCATTGGCCAAACTTAAATTGTATCCTGAACGTGGCCCGCCAAATCCGATAGGGGTCACAGCTCCTGCTGGGTGTTCCCCACCACCTACCCAATTAGAGAAAACTTCTGGATTGAAGGCATCATCTAAGAATGCCGTATCCGTGCGGCCATAAAAACGCCAGCGTGACCCAAAATAGGACATGTATTCAAACCCTTCAGGAGCCACGGCGATACGGTCACCGATTACTACTTCAATTTCAACATTTACAGGTACATTGTTAGGGTTTTGCAAAGTGACTTGACGGCCTGCACGAGAGGTACCATTCGTCAAATCAACAGTACCAGATACAGTAAATGTCTGTTGTCCGGCAGCTGGATCAAAGCTGGACCCTTCTAAATCCCAAATAACATCGGCATAAGCCGGGCTGACACGTGTCCCAAAATCCCCATCGGAGTTTCGGATTGTGATGACCTGATTATCTGGGTTATTGTTGCGAAGGTTAGTTTCTACTGAAACACGTTCTGGTAATAAAACTTGGATATCTGCCAGTGTTACACCTTCTTGTAAATCCACCAAGGGAGCCAGTTCACTAAACCCTAACAGGACTTCACCGTCAGTCTGGCGAAGGTTTGTCACATTAGCCGGAACTTGCCCATCAACAGATCGGACAATGGTATAAACATCCACAAGGGTGGTCGTATCATCAGGGTTCACCTGATAGGTCGTTACCGATAAAGTATTATCTGTTACATTGACCACTGAGAAGTTACGGCGGAAGTTTTGGTTATAATAGGACACATAAGGGCGCTGTGCAATACGGCGGACCCCATAATATCCAGAACCACTGGCAGAGTTTAAGGTAATATGGACAATGCCTGTCGGGTCAAGGACTGCATTTGTTGCATCACCAACAATCTGTCCGTCGGCATTTAACCATTGCTGCTCTAACTGAGGGGTATTCCCAAGCATCTGATGGGAGCGGCTATAAACGTGTTCATGCCCATTTAATATCAAGTCCACACCAAGGCGTTCTAATTGTGGAAGTAAATTGTTAATCAAGTTACCGATAGCAGCATTATTTCCAGCGGCCCCTGCGTGGTTGAAGCGAAATACCGGGTATGCCGCATGATGGTAAGTCAAGACTGTCCATTCAGCATCGGCATTTCTTTCGATAACATCTTCTAACCACTGGGTGCGGACACCATTAGGGCCAAAACCAGTTAAAGTATTTGAATCCACCTGGATCATCAACATATTCCCCCAACGGAAGTAATAGTCGATTTGAGTGTACATTGCAGTGGCAGTATCGTTAAAGCGGCGGACATTGCTTGCAGACTCAGGAATGTTATAGTGCAAAGACCACATACGGACATTGGCATTATTCGCACCTGACCCATCATGGTTCCCAACGACTGGTATCATCGGCAAGGAATGCAGCTGAGCAGGAGCAAATAGGAAGTCATGGCGTTGCTGGGAGGTGAGGACATTATTGCTAGTCGTATGGATTTGATCCCCTACTGATAATAAGAAATCAAGATCGAACAAGTTCGTTGCCACATCCAAGGTATTTTGCCATCCAGAGCCATCGACACTAAGTGCCTGTCCACCAGCACCGACACCTAATTGCGGATCCCCTGCAACCAAGAAGTTAAATTCAGAGTCCCCTCCTGTGCGGAATATTTTGGATTCTGACTGTCCATTATCCCACAGGATACGATATTCATAAACAGCTTCAGGCGTTAAGCCATAGGCAGAAGCGTGATGGACAACATAATCATATCCAACACGGGTAGGTGTCAGGCCACCAGCAGCGTTCATAGCACCTGCCATACGCGATGTCAATGGCTGGGTAGTGGAGTCCAGGGTACGGACCGCTTCCGGGTTCCCCTGAGGCCAGATTTGAATACTCCCTGCCTCTGAACCGGAATGCCAAGTAAAACGCATGATGGTATTATCTCCACCAGGGGTCAAGTTAAGGTTACGGTAATTTTGTCCCCGAATGGCCGCATTCAGGGCAACGGTATCTTGTTGGGAACCCGCCGGGACTTGGGCTGATACCAAAACCGGGTTAAAACTCCCCCACGCCATAGATAAAGCAAGGGTCACTCTCAGGCCCCGCTTTTGAAACTGGCTAAATTTAAACATGGATAATTCCTCCTTATATCCTGGGTACTATTGTTTTCTAGTTTTTAAAACTGGTTTTGCCGCATGGAAATGGGAACCAATCACGGCGGTGGCAGGGGCGCAAAGCACCATGGAAGCTGAAGCGGAAATGGCACGAAGCACTTCAATCCCGATGTCCGTCCGGTTAATGAGCATATTATAGTCATTATTGCTGGTCCGGAATAAAATCAGGGGGACCAGGAAGGAGCCGGTAAAGGCTAAGATCAAGGTATTTGATGAACTCCCAATCAAGTCCCGTCCAATCTTCATGCCTGAGTGGAACAACTCCCGAAACCCTGCTGCGGGATTTTTCGCACTGAGCTCGGCTGTTACCGAAGCAATGGAAACGGCAACATCCATAATCGCCCCTAGTGAGGCAATCAAAATGGCACAAAACAGCAATTCGCTGACCCCCATGTGGGTATTGAAGCCGATGACCGCAAGGTTGACGACCTCTGGGGTGTTATAGCCGCTAATAACCAAGGCATCGCTGATCAGAACGTAAAACAGTGCATATGCCCCAATTCCGACACTTGTGCCCAAAATGCTCACCCATGTCTTCTTTTCAAATCCCATGACAGAAATCAATGAAACCCCAGTCATCACGAATGATAGAATCAAGGTCGTCAAAGCGGGCGGGGCACCAAGGACAATCAATGGCAATAATAAGAAAATGATCGTAATGAAGGTAAAGACCAAACCAAAAGCAGAACGCAAACCTGATTTCCCAAAAATGGACACCATCAATCCGATAAATAATAGGACGATGACATAAATGGCCGTGGCCCTTTCATGGCTGTGGACAGTGGCGAAATAAGCACCGGTAAATTCATCCAGTTCATAATAAATCACCAACCGTTGCCCAACCTCGGCAAATACCGAATGCCCCATAATCAGGATATTTTGAACTTCCACGATGTTCCCGCGATTGCTTCCAGACATGATTTCCATCAACAGATCCTGCCTTCCCATGCGGATTCCACTTTCATCGGTTACCGTCTGATCGGCTAGGACTTCCAAAACCCTCGCTGTAGGAAACGTGACCCCGTCAATGGGATTTCGCCCAAAATCAATGCTGCTGTTCATCCCAAACCAAACCATGGCTGCCATCACCAACGTAGTGACCGTAAAAAATAGTGAATTTTTGGAAACAGCTGCTTCTTTTCCCTTCGTTAATTTCAACCTCATTTCCATTGCCCATTTCCTCCCTGACTGCTCTTGATGTCATCATGCCATGGCCTTTTCCCTGCCAGTATGACAATCACGATTATATCAAAAAAAACCAACAGGTTGTTAAGGAAATGTTAACTGTTTGTTAATATTTGGTTAATTTTGTAAATATAATTAATGAAGTGCTAAAAAATGTGAAATTCCCCACTCTATTTAGTTTCTGGAAAATTAACAAATCCCATCGAACGAGGGGGGAGCTGTTAGCCGGCGTTCAAAATATCGGGAGGGTTTCAGCATAATTCCCAGCGGAATTAGTTAAAAGCTGTCGATCGAATTTCTTCAAATCCGTGAAAATAATGGGTAAAATATCCCACAATACAGTTGATAACGAGAGAGGATGATGAAATTGACCCGTACACCACCCAAAGCCAAGCTCCATATGACCCCGAAAATGCACGCTGTCCTGATGGATTTGGTGCCGGCCCTGAGGATTATTTTTCATTTTGGATTTATTCCCGGTGAGGAGATGATCCGGAAATTGGACACACAGACCCTTAAAAGGCTTCGGGCATCCGGACGAAAAGTTGAGGGCTCACTATACACACTTGAGGAAGGCCCCTTTTCAGCATTCAGTGCCGATCATAATTTCCTTGATGACGAGGGAATCGCCAAGTTAAAGAAGGGCATCCAGTTTTTCCAGCAATACGCATTGGAGCACCAATTGGATATGGCTGACCAGACCGCAATCTTGGAACATGCTGCTAAAACCCTTCCCGATGATTTGACCGAACATTCCGCTTTTCGGCAACCAGCTTTAAAGGTGATTGAACCCGGGGAATCCACTCAAAGCAAGCGGATGGACTGGATGGACTTTTTAGAAAAATACGAGGGGAGCGAAGAAGTCCTCACCATTCAAACCCTTGACCATAAGGGGATTCAGAGGATGCAGTCCGTTTCCCCTGCTGCTGAGAAAAAATTAGAAGGGCGCCGCCTCAGCCATGAGGAATTTAAGGAATATGCCCTTTCGGGACTAAGAAATGCTTTGGACTCCAATTTATATACCTTTTAAGCCGGCATTAACCAATCCACTGACGAATACGCCTATGAAGTCATACACTTCACCCAAAAGGGTGATTTCGTGCAAAAGCAAATCGGCATTCATCTTTCCCCTGCTTACCAAGACTATACACTAGGCAAGCCCTTGGAGGGTATCGTGCAGGCCATGGTTGATTTTGTCCATGAAAGCGATGGCCCGCTTCCCGCTGGATTTGACCCCGAGTCTATGCTGTACCCCGAAAAAATCCGGGAGAAGCTGATTATCCGTTCCTTTAGCTACCGTAAAAACATGAAAACCCTTGAAAACTTTATTTACCACCGGGAAGGCGACATTGCCCCACGGAAATCAACTTTCAAGAAACCCCTTCCTAGAAGCAGGGATTTCCAGTAAATAACAACCCACTTTCAACTGAACATGCCACTGCTTATCTAAAAGAAAAATTGGGCATCAAAAAGCTGCCCACTTATTTCTGGCTCTCCCACCTTTTTTCCTTGGTCAAGCCAGATTCCCTTAACGAATGCTTCATCCACTGGATGCAGTCCCTGTTCAATGAAGGCCTGACGGTCTCCTTTGACGGAAAGACTGCCAGGTCCACTCAAAAGATGAAGGATGGGAAGCCGCTCCACATCGTCAGCGCTTATGTCGGGAACCTTAGGCTGACAATTGGCCAGGTGGCAGTTGGTGACAAAACTAATCTTATCGGACGCTACAAAGAGGTCACTAATTCCAAAAAACCACTGTCCCATATCATGCTTAGATGCCTATTGGAACTAAATACGTTGACACAGGTATGGAATTTAAACTCCATTTAATGAAATATAATTCAATATAATCCATTTCTTAAGGGGAGCTCTATTTAAGTGCGGCAAAAATTCGGGGATTATTCTTATTTTTCCTGAAGGTAAATAACAGGGACCCTTTTCATGAAAGTTGATTTCCGTGCCGTTTGAGGTACCAGATGGGCGGGAATGGGCTACTATTGGAATGGTTTCGTTAATTTCGTCGTTTGAATCTACTCAGGGTGAAAATATACATAGCTCTGAGGAGTAAAAATACCACTTTTAGGGGAATTTCCCCTAAAAGTGGTATTTTTACTCCTCAGAACTGACTTAAACACGGCAAGTGTCAGCTCCTCTGTAAATAACCTCATTTTAGCAATCGCAACACTAGGGTCACGATACATAAGTTGCTCTGCACTTTGTCCTAGAGTAGTAAACAGCTCTCATTCGCCCGTAAAAATCCTAAAATTCGAAAACACAATCATCCACCTCCCAAACTGGAAATCTCTTCAAAACTATTTTTAGTTTAATTATACCATGTTATGAACTGTGCGTGGTAAATATTTCATTGTAGTTCCCACAACAAAAAACCAGAGAGCAACCCCGAATTTAGGTTACTCCCTGGCGCAAATTCAATTTTCAATCAATTGGTATTCCATTTCGCAATCTTTCCCATCATGGGCAATGCCAACGCAAAGTACAGGCCCCTTCAACGTGATGAAATATTTTTTCTCGAAGATTTGCCCTAACGCTTTTTTTGCTTCTTTTGGCAGGTTTTCCCCTACTTTGAATTCAAAAAACATATGGGGACGTTTCAAAGGATGGAGGGATTTTAGCATGATATCCGCCCGGCCATTCCCAAATTATTTGTTGCTAACCAATGGCATGGAGGCGGTCTTCATCTAGGCGGGCATAATCTGCCACAATGGAACGAAACTCCTCAAGTGCTTCCTGATTGGGAATCTTAAACTTTGTACGGATACCCGATAAAGGTTCAGCCAGTGTCAAGTACCCACCATTTACCAAAAGCCCCCACAAGGTACTGGTTTTTCAAGTTCCACGAAAGCAGCTTCTAAGTTCAGGGAAACGACAGCCTCGCCTTCTTCAATCAGTTTACCGAACAAGCGTTTAAAATTTCGGTCAGCGCTTAAAATCGACTCGCGGATGAGGGAATTGGTTGATGTATTGACCCAGTACGATTTTAAAATCTGCTTATCCACATAACTTAAAACCGACCAGGGATTATAAAGCCTGGTATTGCCGAATAAATAGCCATTATAATATTGCTTCACATTTCCTTTTAATGCTTCCGTTAAAAAGCTGGAATAAACCTGTGAAAACCCGACACGGAATTTATTTTCATGTGCGGAAATAATCAGGTGGTCATATTCATCAATCAAGACGATGGGGTTCGTCCCAAAAAACGAGGATACCGCCTGAATCAAAACTACCAGGCTGCTCCTCACAAAACCTGGGTCAATGGGAACTACATTCCCCGACCTGTCGGGTTTTACTGTCAAAATTCCTTAATAAAAAGCGACTTGTCTATGTAGTATTTGTTCCCTTCACGGACTTCCCGAAAATCATCCGTCGATAATAGCAGCTTCATCCCCATTCCAGCACCTCCTCTTTTTTCCATTATACCCCAAAAACAAAACAAGGGCAACCCACATTCCTGGTTGCCCTTTATCTTCAATTAGTTGTCAAATTCCAAGACTTCCATCATCCCGCGGACGTGGTCGATGGCTGCTTCGTTTCGTGGCAGGAACCTTGCATTGGGGTTGTTCCACACGTTTTCAAAGTAGGCGGCATCGTCGAAGGATAGCATGAATGAGCGGATTTGTTCGATGAGTTCCTGAGGCAAATCGGCTCGGATGATGTACCCCGGGTCCGGGGTTGACGCTGTTTCCCCGATGATTTTAATGTCGTCAGGGTTGACCACGGCTTCCATCATAGGGAGGATGGAACCGATAATGGCGGCGGCATCGAAGTCCCCGAAGTTAACGCCCATCAGGCTTGCGTCATGGCTGCCTGCGAAAACAGCTGTGTCAAAGAAATAACCGGAGTTCATGATCAATGTCGGGTCAAGCCCAAGCTCCGTTGCCAAATGGTATTGGGGGAACAAGAACCCAGAAGTGGAGGCTGCGTCCACGAATGCGAATGAACGTCCTTCAAGGTCCTCGATGGAGTTAATGTCGTCACGGTCGGCACGGGTGATAAATACCGTCGGTGCCGGTGGGTTCAATGGGTTTGAAAGGGTTGCTAGCATTTCAACCGGTGTTACCTCATTGGCACGGATGTAGTTGAACACGGAAGCGAACATGATGTCCATATTCCCCGCGCGCATGGCTTCGATCCCCACCAAGTACGACACGTTTTCCGTTTCCACCACCGGGATTCCGATGTATTCCTCTAAGGCTAAGCGGAAGGCTTCATTGGCCTGCCCTGATTCCGGGTTCGACTCATCGAATACCTGAGCGATACGGATTTGCGTAATTTCGTTTTCATTTCCAGCGTCAGCTGATTGCCCGCAAGCCCCTAAAAATGCCGTGGCGGCTAACATCATCGTTCCTAAAAATAATTTTTTCATGATTGTCATCCTTTCGATTTAACCAGCCTCTAAATACAGCTCCCGTAATTTTGCTACTTCATCTTCGTTGATTTGAAGGCCATTTTCCAAGTATCCTTCAAATGAACCGAATTTGTCAGCAATTTCCGAAAAAGCGGCTTTTAGGTATTCGGGTTTCACGCTGTAAAATGCTTTCAGTGCTTCCAGTTGGCTGTCATTCAGCCCTTTCGCACGGTAGGCTTCCACCATGGCTTCGTTGGCGGCGGCACGCATTTCGATGGTTTTCAGGTAGTCGGCGAAAATTTCCTCGTCGCTGACCCCCAACGTTTTCAGGAGCAAAGCAGCCCCAAACCCCGTGCGGTCTTTCCCGGCGGCACAGTGGAACAAGGTCGCCCCATCTTCAACACTTAGGCACGCTTTGAAAAACTGGCGGTAACCGTTGATGGCAGAATCCAGTGAAATCAGCTGGCGGTTCACCTGCTCCATGAAGTAGTCGGCTTTGGCAGGGTCCAAATGCTTGGTCATCCCCTCTTGGCTTGCCATATTTTCTTCCGTGTCTTTCAAGACGTTGATGACGTGGCTCGTCACCCCTTCAAAATGGTCATTGGGACGGCTGGCGACTTCTGGTGTTGAACGGAAATCGACGATTTGCTTCAGCCCGAACTCTTCCAATAAACGGCTTTTATCTTCTGGGTGCAAATCTACCAAATCCGCTGAACGAAGCAGGCGCTTGGCTTTGACTTTTTGTCCGTTATGGCCCGTCAGGCCACCTAAATCCCTAAAATTTACGATGGTTTTCATTGTGTTAGCTCCAATCTGGTTGCACACACCACTACGGAATGAAAACTGACTTTCCGAATCACCGATTCAGGGAAAAGCACCCTGATTCGGTGCTCCTCCAAGCACAATTTTCACCCCTTAGCGGGTGTGTTCCACTTTTTATGTTCTATTCTTTTTGACCCTATTCAAGCTCATTTCCAGGATGAACATGGCGGTGAAGATGATGACGATGAGGGTGGATACGGTGGGGTGGTCGTGTTGGCGGATGGAGCGGCTGACCAGCATCCCGATGCCGCCCACGCCGATGACCCCAAGGGAGATGGACTCGGCGACGCTGGATTCCATGCGGATGGAAATCCACGCAAGGAAGGCGGGCAGGACATTGGGGAAGAACCCATGGATGATAATCTGCACTTTGCTTGCCCCCGTTGCCTGAAGGGTTTCGATGATGGCCGTATCCTGGTCCTCGATGGTGCTGATGAAAGCCCTTGTCAAGAACCCGATACTGGATAGGGTCAGACCCAGGACACCGGCCGTGTTGCCCATGCCCATGCTGGCGACAATCATCAAAATCAGCACCAAGTTGGGGATGGCGCGGATAAGGCTGACGAACCCTTTGATGATTACGCTAAATAGTGGATGGGGTGCCAAGTTGTCGGCTCCGAGGAAGGCCAGGATGAAGGACACCCCGCCCCCGATGGCAAGGCCGCACACCCCAAGGGCCACCGATAAAATCAGTTGTTCGATGCCTGGGCGGAAGGCTTCCGGGTTCAAGCGCATGAACAGCCCCGCAATCCGTGGGAAGTTTTCCAAGCGGGACACAAAGGTCGCCACGTTCAAATCAAGGAAATGGGTACTTAGCACAAAAACCAAAAGTAAAATGATTCCTACGGCCATCCTGCTAATTTTTTCCTTCGGTAATTCCAATGGGATTTTTTGCTCTGCCATCATGTTAGTGTCCTCCAATGCTTAGGCGCTTGCGTAATAGGGAAACGGCGGCTTCGGTCAAAAGGACCATGGCGACTAAAATCACAATGAGGGCGGCCGCTTCGGTAAAGTTTCGCATGTTCAGGTTGGTCTGGATTAAAATACCAAGCCCCCCCGCACCAACGGTCCCCAGTATCGCCGAGGCGCGGATGTTGATTTCAAAGGAAAACAGGGTCCAGTTCATCCAAGAAGGGATAAATTCAGGGATTAGCCCGTGAAACAGGATTTGCCACCATCCGGCCCCGCTGGCCCTTAGGGACTCAAGCTTGGAGCCTGCGATTTCGTTGATGGACTCCGCATAAGAGCGGGACAAGAAACCGACGGTTGCCAAGATTAAGGCGATGAGCCCCACCATGTTCCCAATCCCAAAGACAAAAATCAACAAGGATGCCCAAATCAGCACGGGGATGTTTCGCAGGAAGGAGATGAAGAAGCGGACCAACCCCCGCACCCATGGGTTTGGCATCATGGCCTCAGACATCAAAATCCCGAAGGTGAAGGCCAGGAATGCAGAGATATAGGTGCCGACGATGGCAAAGAGGATGGTGTCCATAACGGCTCCCATGTAGACCCCTAAGTTAGTGAAATTCGGCGGCATGAAATTGTCCACCAAGAAACCCACCAAATTAGGCAGGGCCGTCACGATGTCCCCTACGTTCACGTTCAAATAAAGAAAGCAAAAGAGCACGACTGCCATCAAAAGTCCTAGGTTCAAATACGTTTTCGCCTTTTTCTCGACGGATAAGGGAATGCTACGCTCCATAGGAGAACTCCCCTTTCACCGGCTCGACACCTGTTGCTGGCTGCCCCATTTCCTCTTCCTTGCCTTCGTAAATGTAGTCGATCATCTCGTTGGTCAGCTTGGCGGGCACGTCATCGTATACGATTTTCCCGTCCTTGATGCCGATAATGCGGGTAGCGTAGTTTTTCGCAACTTCCACTTGGTGCAGGTTCATGATACAGGTCAGGTTATTTTCCTTGGTAATGGCGTGGATTTGGTCCATAACCACCTGTGCGGATTTCGGGTCCAATGACGCAATGGGCTCATCGGCAAGCAAAAGTTTTGGCTGCTGCATCATGGCACGGGCAATCCCGACACGCTGCATTTGACCACCCGATAAGGCACTGGCTTTTTTGTAGATATGCTCACCCAACCCTAACTTGGTTAAAAGGTGGAATGCCATGCTCTTTTCTTCGCTCGTGTAAAGGCCCAGGGCGCTTTTATAGAAAGGAATCTGTCCCAGGCGGCCATGAAGCACATTTTTAATGACATTCGTACGGCCAATCAGGTTATAATGCTGGAAAATCATCCCTACCTTCGAGCGGGCCACACGAAGTTTCTTGCCTTTTAGCTTCGCCAGGTCCTGCCCGTCAAACAAAAGCTCCCCCTCGCTTGGGTCTACCATACGGTTGATACAGCGGATAAAAGTGGACTTCCCTGCACCAGACGGGCCAATCACCACAATAAATTCCCCATGGAATATTTCAGCGTCCATTCCTTTCAAAACCATCTTTTTCCCGCCATAAGACTTCTGCAAGCCCTTGATTGACAATAAAGGTGTCGTCATCGGTAAAATTCCTCCTGTGTAAGATTACGTGGTGCCACTCTAAAAATTTATGGGAACAGCCCCCGTAACTAAGATAAGCCTATCATAACACCCGAATGTTAAGATTTCATTTCCAAAATGTAAGAGCCATGTGGAAAGAATGTTAAGATTTGGTTAATTTTCTACTGGGTTTGGATTTGGAAAGGCGAAACCTGGTTTTTCTCGAAAATTTCATCAAATAAAGCCACATTTCAAAAGACGACATTTTCGGGATTTTATGCTGCTTATGGCAAGGAATTTTGTCGAGCAAAGCCATGTTGGGAGCAATCTTAACATTTTCCTCAGCATAGCCTTGCCTGTTTAGCAGGAATTTCTCCTGATATAGCGTATATTAAGAACTCATGCCAAAAAATTAGGGACTCAAGCCCCTCGACTTGAGTCCCTAATTTTTGATGATTTCCATGTGGTTTTGTCCCAGTGACAATTCCTTGCTTAAATCCAGTAAAAAACTTAAGTAACTGTCGCTTTCCCTTGGCACTTTGTTTCCATTGATGACCACCTCGGGGATGGTGCGGCTTTGCTCCAAATTTAATATCAAATCCCTGATGTTCCATTTTTGATCCACTACGAAATCCTGTAAAATAACTGTCTGTATACACATAATCTTCACCTCTGTTCTTGTTGTGTGGGTATACGCTTCTCTTTAATAGCGTTTTCAACTGTTGGTGTAGTTATTATAACATACATAGCAACCGCTTTCAAGAGGGAGTTTCGAAAAAGGTCTATACTTTTACAACTTTTATACAGAACATGGGGGATTATAGATGGATATGTGGCAAAACGGGATTTCTATGGTGCATTCGAGTAAAAGGCGGCAAAGGGTTAACGTTTCCACATTAAGCCTTTGCCGCCTTTGGCAACGTTTTTTCTAATCCATGTAAGCCTCGGGCTCCACTGGCAGGGATTTTTGGCGGAGCCGCATTTCGATGAGATTGTTGATGATGGAGAGAAGGAACGCAAATACAGGTACCCCTAAGATCATGCCGGGTATCCCAAATAAGCTTCCAAATACGAGAGTAGAAAATAGCACCCAAAACGGTGACAGCCCGATACTCTCCCCCAATATTTTCGGGGCGATGAAATTCCCGTCAATTTGCTGGATGACCAGGATGAGGACTAAAAACCATAATGCCTTGATGGGGTCCACAAAAAATACAATAAGGGCAGAAGGGATGGCTCCGATGAAGGGACCAAAATAGGGAATGGTATTACTGATTCCCACCAAAAAGCCAATGAGGACGGCATAGGGAATCTGAAAAATCAGCATGGAAATGGTGGTCATGGCCCCGACAATGAGGGCATCGATCAAAATCCCCCGCAAGTAACGGCCAAAAATCCGGTCGGCCCGGCGAAACAGGCGGATGATTCCACGGGCATGGGCATTTTTGAAAATGGTGTAACATAAACGCTTGATCCCTCCACCAAACCGCTCTTTTTCGGTGAGCAGGTAAATGGAAACAACGAAGCCCAAAAACAGATTGGTGGCGCTGGTGGCAATGGAAATGAGGGACTTTAAAAAAACCGGGGCGATGTCGCCGACAAACCCGGTAAACGTTTCAACCAATTCACGGATCCGTTCATTTAACTGATGCTGCATGTTGTCCGACAACCGGAGCCGGTCAAAAATACCGTCGATGAACGCCGTCAAGGCATTGGTATATTCGGGAACCCCTTCCACAAACTGCAAGACGCTTTGGGTAAGTTGCGGCACCAGGACCTGCAAGATAAGGAGGAGGATTAAGATGACCGTTACATAGCTGAACAAAATCGAAACCTTGCGCTTATGTTTTTTTAGGCTAGTGAATACCTTTTCCTCGTAAAAGCGCAAGATAAAATTGATGGCATAAGCCAGCCCCGCCCCGATGATAAAGGGCATCATGATGGCAAAAAAATTGGAAAACTGCTTCTCGAACTGTGGGGTTTTCCAAAGGAAATTAATAAGGATGATGCTTAAAACAATGACGATAAGAGCATAAACGGCGATGGTGGTGTATTTTTTATTCCACTGAAGATGCATGGCGTTAGTTCCTCCCCACGGGGCCTGGGAAACCGTCCAGGCCCCGTGGGGAGGAGGGTTTTCGTTTAAGGTCATTTGGATTTAGTATGGACGGAAAATCATATCCATATCCTTGAAAAAGTAAAAGAACCACCTAAGTGGCTCAGAATATCTACCAATACTTCCAGTCAGTAATCCTGTAATTACTGAAGTTTTCAGATACATAAAAGATAAATTTAGCTTTTCCACCAGTTCCCCAATTATGTACAGAAGCACTTGAATTTTCAACATTTACCCCATTTTCATCATACAGGTTTACTTCTATCCTGAAGTTTTCAAAAGAACGCCAGGTCTGATTTTCAAGAATAACTTCATATTTCCCTCCTGACCCTTCTACTGGGCTTAACACAGGGGCATTGTTAATCATTTTTGAGATAGCCCCATTCCCTTTCTTGTACTTGTAATAAATGATGAATGCGATGATTGCCAAACCAATTAACCCTTCCATTTCATTACCTCCTCGAATCCTATTTCGAACACAGGGTCAAGATAGAATTTAATAGTGGGTTAAGTATGACAAGACTTAACCCACTATAATCATATGATTATAGGAAAACGCTACTGTTTTTGCATGACAAAAACCCAAGCGGATGCTTTTTCCGCTTGGGTTTTTAGGTTCTTAGCCGCTCATTTTCCTCGACTTATCTGCACACACCTGCATAGCATTCAGGACGCTTTGCCTTAACCCTGATTTTTCCAGTTCGATGACGGCTTCGATGGTGGTTCCCCCTGGGGAACAGACGGCATCTTTTAAGGCACCTGGGTGCTGGCCGGTTTCCAGTACCATTTTGGCGGCGCCCAAGACGGACTGGGCTGCCATTTCGTAGGCTTCGGACCGGGGTATCCCCTGAAGCACCGCCCCGTCTGCCATGGCTTCGATGAACATATACACATAGGCTGGCGAGGAGCCGGAAACGGCAATGACCCCATGGAGGGCATCTTCTTTTACCACCTGGCAGCGGCCGAAACTGCTGAACATGGCTTTGGCTTTTTCAAGGTCGCTCTCTGTGACCAAATCCCCTGGCACCAAGGCTGACATGCCTTCCCCTACCATGGATGGGGTGTTTGGCATTGCCCTGACCAACTTGATTTCCCGCCCGAACATTTCGTAAATCTGGGCTATGGTAATGCCAGCGGCGACGCTGATGACCAGGGTTTCGTCGCTGATGATGTCTTTGATTTGGGCGATAACACCCTTGAATTGATAGGGCTTGACGGCTAAAACCACGATGTCCGCCCGTGCTGCGACGGTATTGTTGGTGGTCGCCTGCACCCCGTAACGTTTTGTTTTCAATTCCAGCTTGCCGCTATCCATGCCGGTTATGATGATGTCCTTGGCAGCATATCCCGCCGAAATCATCCCGGAAAACATCGCCTGTGCCATGTTCCCGCTTCCTATAAATCCAATCATCCGATAATCCCCCTGATTTTTTTGATTTTTTCCACGTCGATTTCCCCATCGGTGCGGACGGCACTCCCGAAATGAAAGTCCGTGGCACCTGACTCTTCCTTGATTTTTGCGACGTTTTCAAGATTGAGCCCGCCGCCCAATAAGATGTTGATGTCACCTTTTTGCCTATGGGCCGCTCTTAGAACCGCCGTGTTTTTTTCGATTGGTTGGGCCAACCCACCTGATGTGAGGATGTTGGTAATCTGCGGGTAGGCCGCCAATTGGGCGGTGGCTGTTGGAATGTCAGCTAGTTCGTCGATGGCCCGGTGGAAGGTGACGTCCAATCCCCCGCACAGCTCTAGCAACTGCTCCAGTGCTTTGAAGTCAATGGTATTGTCTGGATTCAAAACCCCGATGACGACCCCATTGGCACCCAATTTTTTAGCCATCAAAATGTCCTGGGCGATGACTTCGATTTCCTCTGGCGGGTAAACGAAGCCTTTGCTATGGGGGCGAATAATGACATTGACGGGGATGGTGACGCTTTCGCAAACTTTTTTAATCAATCCGTAGCTTGGGGTCAATCCCCCTTCTGATAGAGCGCTGACCAATTCGATCCGCTGCCCCCCGCCGGCTTCGATGCGTTTTGCGTCTTCTACGGTCATGGCGATGATTTCTAGCATATCTGGCACCTCACAATTAAAATTTGACTTTGACCCCAAGCCCTTCCATGATATTGGCGGCTTGGATGGGGGAAATAATGGCACCTTTCAGCTCAAATAGGCCGGCTGTCAGGCTTTCAAACTCCGATGTGCTCAGGTCGATCCCCTTCAAGGGGGCATCCTGGAAATTGGCTTCTTCCAACTTGCAGGACTGGAATGCCACGGAGCGCTGGGGCTTGCTATTATAAAAATAAGCCTGGTTTAAGTTGCTTTCAACGAAGGCGGTGCTTTTAAACTTGCATTCGGAAAAATTCACCATCTGGCAGGCCCTCTCCCCCATGAGGACATGGCCTAAATGGGACTTGGAAAAATCGGTGCTCACTAATTTGCAACCCAAAAATCTTCCCGTTGTTGAGGGCGGTGGATAAGGATAGCCGATACATTCAACGAAGAGTGGATACGGCTGTTTAAGGATCTGGTCATTGATTCCCTGTTGGTGGAACTGATTTTTGCGAAATAATAGGATAACGGGAGAATCGGACAAGCTTTTCGTGTCGGTACTCCCGTTATTATCTACACAATCTCCCTACCCTCAGAAAAGCCCTTCAGGCATTCAAATTCCGGTGATAAAATAATCACATCGGCATCTTTGCCTATTTCAAGGCTGCCTTTGTATTTATCCATCCCGATGGAGGTTGCCGGATTCAGGGATGCCGAGTGGATGGCCTCGCTGATGGTGGCTTTTGTTGCTTCGTAGAAATTTTTTACGGCAATATTAAGGGTCAGGACACTTCCCGCAAGGGTGCCGCTTTCAAGCCGAGCTGCCCCGTCCTTGACGATGACCGCTTGCCCGCCCAGGTCGTAATTGCCATCTTTCATGCAACCGGCCCTCATGCTATCCGTAATCAGAACGACCCGTTTCGGCCCTTTGTTATCCAGGACAAACTGAAAGTTGTGGGGATTGATGTGGATGTTGTCTGCGATGACTTCCGTGAACACGTCGCTCATGAGTGCAGCTCCTACGACACCCGGATCCCGGTGATGGAGTGGAGTTTGGGCATTAAATAGATGGGTGACGTGACTGCACCCGCAATAAATCGCTTCCATGGCCTGGTCGAAAGTAGCATCGGTGTGCCCCATGGAAAGGGTAATATCGGTTTCGTTCTTGATTTGCTTGGTAAAAGCCAGCCCCTGATCCATTTCCGGCGCATAAGTGATGAGCCTGATGACATCTTCGTACTTCATGACATCCTCAAAGTTGGGTGCCAGGATGTATTCGGGATTTTGGGCCCCCTTATATTTCACGTTGATGAAAGGACCTTCCATATGGGCCCCCAGCACTTTCGCACCTTTGATGTCTTGCTTCATCCAATGGCGGACATGCCCTAAAGAGCGGTGGATGTCTGGCATGGACATGGTCATGGTCGTAGGCAAAAAGGAAGTGACCCCGTACTTAGCAATCCCTTCGGCAATAATCCGCACCGATTCCGGGTTTTCATCCATGGTGTCGGCCCCCATGCTCCCGTGGATGTGGACGTCGATGAACCCGGGGGCTATCCAGTTCCCTGCCGCATCCACAACCTTAGCACCCGTTGGCACTGTGTCAGTTATATCTGTAATCTTCCCGCCTTCAAATACAAGGGCCTTGCCTTCTAAAACACTATCCGGCAATACGATTTTTCCATTGATGATTGCTGTTTTCATGGGGTAACCCTCCTTATTTATTGAACACGACCTCGAAATCATGCTTTAGGGTCAGGAATATGGTTTGCGTGTACTCCATGACCTGGTTTTTGTCGGTGTAGACGACGCGGTCGATTTGAAGTGCCAAGACACCTGCTGGCTGGTTGAATAATGCTGCCTGCTCTTCGTTGATTTTAATGGGTTTGATGGTCTGCTCCGCCCGGACGAGGTGGTGCCCATAGTGGTGGGAAAAAAGTTCGTACATGGAATTGTCCTTGATTAAATCCAAATTGAGGCCTGGGACCTGGTCAGGGTTTAAATACATGGTTTCAAGGACAACGGGCTCGTCTTCAAAAAAACGGCGCCGAAAAATTTTATAACCTAAAGTGTCATTCATTTGGAGGTGGCTGATGGCTTGTGGAGGAAGTTCCGTCAGGCTGGCACCCAGTAAATCGTTTTTGACGGTAATGCCCCTTTTAGCCATCAACTCACTTAGGCTTTCCAGGCGCTCATAACGGGTTTTCTCTTTTTTAGGGGTTACGAATGTCCCTTTTCCCTGATGCCTGGACAGCCTCCCCTCACTAACAAGTTTCATTACGGCTTTGTTTACTGTCATGCGGCTTACGCCCTGCGATTTGCACAGTTCCCGTTCCGGCATCAAAAAGGCGCCTTCGGCAAGAGTACCCTCATCCATTAATTCTTCGATGTTATTGGCCAACTGCAAATACAAAGGTACCGAGGACGATTTATCCACAAGTTTCATCAGCGCACCTCCATCCTAATTGGTATATACCTATTTTACACCATGTTTCGTCAAATTGCAAGTTTTGTCCCTATTGCGGTAGTGTAAACTAATTAGGGAGAAGACGAAAAATGGAAATTCCTGTATAATTGAGGTACAAACCAACAATTAGGAGGAATTTCCATTATGGACATTATTCTATTACACTTTACCACAACATAAATGGACTACTGTAGGGGGCATTCATCCTAAGCGTAATGGTACTTGGGTTTCATTTTTTTGAAGTAGTAGACCGTCATAGCAAGTGCCAATAATTCGGCCAACGGGATGGCTATCCAGACGCCATTCATTTGGAAGAAGCGGGGCATGACCAGGAATGAGAAGGACAAGAAAACCAGCGACCGGAAAAAAGAAAGCAACCCGGAAATCTTCCCGTTGTTGAGGGCAGTGAACATGGCGGAGGCGAAAATGTTGAAGGCGATGAAAACAAAGCCAGTAGTGACGACCCGCAGCCCATAAACCGCCATTTCATATACCTCCGCTCCCCGTGGGACGTAAATAGCCGTTAGGGGGCTGGCAAAAACATTCCCAACCAAAATGGAAATGAGGGACAAAGCGAAAACCGTTTTTAAGCTTAACGCATAAATTTTCTTCAGGTTATCGGTGTCGCCTTTCCCATGGTTAAAGCTGATGAGCGGGGAGACCCCGAAAGCATACCCCATAAATAAGGAAGTCATAAGCCCTTGCACCGCCATCATAATTCCCACAGCGGCAACCCCTAGCGGGCCTTCAATATCCATGATGATATTGTTCATGAAGGTAGTGGTCACGGTCAAGGCGAACATGGAGATAAACTCCGACAACCCGTTGGTCATGGATTGGGTGATGGCCTTCAAGTCAAGGCGGGGCTTAACAAAGTAAAGGCCGCTTCCTTTCCTGAAAAAGGTGAAATAAACGATACCGACGACGGATGGGACCGAGTAGCCGATGGTGGTCGCCAAGGCGGCGCCGAACAACTCCATGTCCATCAAATAAATGAAAACCCAGTTAAGGGAAATATTTGACAACCCGCCAATGATGGTAATGATCATAGCCAAAGTCGGCTTCCCGTCAGCGATTAAAAACTGGTTGAAAATAAAGCCAAGGCTGATGAATGGGATGGCGATGACGATTGGGGTAATGTATTCCCGGGTCATTCCCATTAAGAAATCATCGGCACCTAGCTGCCTGAGTAGCGGCTCCATAAAAATAAGGACAATGATGGCGGCCAACACGGAAATCCCGACGATGAAATAAATCAGCAAACTGAAGTTTTCACGGGCTTCCACTTCCAGCCCCTCACCTTTTTTCTTAGCAACCAAGGCACTTCCCCCCGCTGCAAACATAGCCCCCACCGCAATGGTGGCAGTCAGGATAGGCATGGAAATATTAGCGGCGGACAAGGATGCGACATCAATAAAGCGGGAAATGAAAATCCCATCGATGGAACCGAAAACACTCATGATTACCATGGATAAAATGGTCGGCAATGCAAACTTAAGCAACGACCCAAAATTAATTTTAATATCAAGCGATGAATCCATAATCTAAAACTCTCCTTCAAATCTAATTATTTGCTGCATTATCTATTCTACACTCTCCCATAAGGGGAGGGTCAATACAAAAATTGTGAAAATGTATGTTTTTCAAATGAAAAAGGCTCCGATGGGTCGGGGCCTCGTCTAAGAAGTGTTCAGTTTGTCGAACGATAATTGCAAATTTTGTTGAATAATGCCCCCGCATTTGGTATACTTAAATCACAAAGAAACGCTTGCGAAAAACATTTCATGTACGAACAAGCGGGGCTTTGTACAAACTATACTCTCTCCCCCCTCTTATTAAATAATTGGATTGGCCACTCCCCCCCTTGGTCCAATCCAATCCCTTGATACAAGCCCTCCTTGACGGACTTTTTCCGTGAATGAGGGCTTGTTTTTTATTTCTATTAATCACTTTTTTCCAACTACGATGCCTAGGGCCAGCCCAAAGAGGCAACCTAGTTCCATCTCACCCAAAAACATGCCGATACACCCACCGGCTAAAGTCCAAAAATAAAGCTGGAAATTCACTTGCAACTTCACTTTTTCGTTCTTTCCCCCCACCGTCCCGCCCCCTTATTCCAGTTTATGGCACCCGGTGGGAAACATTCCATTTTTCTAATTCGTTTTCTTTCTTACAGTTCAGAAAACTCCAAATCATAAATTTCCAGGTCTGCAAAGGACCGCCCGCCATGGGTTTTGATTTCCCCTTCCAAAACGGCTACTTTTTGAAAGCCGATTCCCGTCAACAGCCCCAAGGTTTTTTCCGAATAGATGCTGGCATAATTAAACCGCAGCCGCCTGAATTCACCACGGGTCGCCTCCTTAACGAATCGGAGGAGCTCAATAAGTACGTTCCTGTCATCCGGGCAAAATAGCATGTTGATGGTCAAAGTTGCTGTAGGTACATGATGGACGGGGCTTCCCACTGCAATGGCCGCTACCACCTCCCCATCGCTGGCTGACAAAAAATTGTATTCCAGGTTGTTCATCTGCCTCCCGCGGATCATGGCTGCCGAGTAAAAATTGAAGGTGCCGACACCATATTTCAGCACCTCGTCATTTGAAATGTTTTTGGCAATGAAGGCTGCCACAGTCTCATAATCCAGTTCCCCAGCCACTTTCGGGCCATTTTCAGGTCGGGGCAAATCGTTGATGACAGCAAGCCCTAAATGGGACAAGCGGCCGATTTCCTCCTTCACCATCGCTTCCAATTCCTCGAATTTTTGTGCCTTATCCTGATTTTTTCCTGCTTTGGCTGCCATGCTAAAAGAATCCGTAATGTCATGGGAACGTAAAATAAGGGCGGCAAGCCCCTGATGGAAGCTGATTTGCTGGGTGGCAAGGTTCATCACCGAGCAGGTGTCCGAGTTTTCCTCCCGGAGCCGGAAACCGTCTTTATTGATGGCGTAATTCATAGGCATCCCCCTTTAGATTAAATCAATGTAAATATTATCCCCGCTGTAAGGGGCAGGTTCAAAGGTTTCAAAATCGAAGATGTTCTGGATTTTTTCCGTGTGCCTGATGACTTCGGGATGTTTCCAAAGGGTATCGTAACCGTTGTCCCAATATTCTTGCAGGGAGTGCCTGCGGCAGTTTCCTAGGACAATTGGCAAATACGTGGTGGCCATCAGGTCCCCGTTGGAACGAATTTGCAGGTCATAAGTCTTGCCGCCCTTAAAGGCATTGTATGGCATCCGGCGAAGATGTGCCAAAGGGTCTACCCAGTCGATGGTGAGGATTCCCTGGTATTTTTCCATGGCCCGCACCAGCTCACGCTGAAACTGGAAATACTCCCCATCGCTTAAAATCAGGTCCCGCCCCAACAGCTTTCCACGCCCTAATGGAATAAATGGCATCATCCTTATAATATGGACGCCAAGGCTATGGCACAAATCGCAATAATCCCCCACGTCCATGAAGTTCAGCTTATTGGGCACAAAAGCGGTCGCAACCTGGGGGACATGGTTTTCCCTCAATAAGTTGATAGCGGCAACAGCCTTTTCAAAAGAACCTGGAACACCCCTGAAAGTATCGTGGGAGAAAGCATCGGCACCGTCCAAGCTAATCTGGATTTGCCCTACCCCATTTCGGACGAACCCTTTCACCTTATCTTCCGTCATCAAAACCCCATTGGACACCAGACTGATGCTGCCTACATGCCCGTTAAGGGCCTTCACAATCTCTAAGATATTTTTCCGGCACAGGGTCTCACCGCCGCATAAACACACATTATGGGGCTTAAAAGCAGCAATCTGCCGTGCCACCCCTAAGATTTCAGCGTCGCTCATCTCGTCATCTGCGCCAACGCTATCACTGTTATTGTAGCAATGGACACATTTCAAATTGCACTTGCTGGTAATATCAAGCGACACCATCACCGGCCCGCGCAAATGTTTCAAGTACGCCAAATTGTTCATGTCATCAGCCATAACCCGCATTCCCCCTCTATTAAGTTTATGGCGGGAGGTGAAATACATGCTAATTATGACGAAAGGGCAACGCTTTGATGACGTTACCCTTTCGTCATATAGATATACTCATCAAAACCGGCCTGTTTTGGGTGTTTTTCAGGGACTCTTAGGAATTCCTTAAACCCAAGTTTTTCATAAAGCCTGATGGCACTGGCATTATTACTCGCCACCTCGAGAACATAACCGATATGCCCTGCGTCTCTCATAGCAAATCCAATCAGCCTGTAGCCTATGCCTTGTCCACGATATTTTTGGGCTGTGGCAACAAAATCCACGCTCCCCATGCCCAGCTCCATGGCAAAAGGATACGGCTTTTTAGTCATGCCCTTTTTTAGCATTAAATACGCAAGTGTACCTGAAACCATCCCTAAATGCTTTCGAAGTTGCTTTTGTTCAAGCTTCAAGACTGGCCCACCCTTATTGCTGCAACCGGCCATAGCCACCACCTCGTCGCTAATCAGCGCCACATAAAAGCCATCCAATTGAAAACTATGGCTAAATGCCGAAGCTAGCTTCCTCTTATCCTTGGAAAAGTATTTCAGCCATTGATAAAACCCTTCTACGAAAATCGCTCCCATCTGGGGACGGGGATCAAACTTCAAATCCTGTGCTTTAATTAATTCCATGTGGTTGCCCCTTTCTTCAATCCTTCCCATTATAACAGCTGTGGGAGGGGGATTGCATCGGTCGAAAGGACCAATGATGTGAAAAACCAACCAGAATTTTCCCGGTTGGTCAAATTCTGGTTGGTTTTGTTATTCGGTAACAGCTTCAATGGAATTCTCTGTGACGGATGCTTTTCTCTTTACGAGTTCACCTAAATAGATTATAGTAGCGGCAAAAGCTACTCCTAACCCTCGAAAAACTGTGGCTTGTCCAATGAGGACGCTTCCATGCATTTGATAATAGGCTTCTGCCACACTCGTCCCACCTTGGGAACGAAGGATTTCCATTCTTTCGGCATTCTCAACCATCGTTGCTGTGCCATTGAATACTAAGGCTAAAATGATAATTGCAATTACATAATGGGAATATTTCCTAACTTTTTCCATTATTCTGAACTATCGTAAATTGTGAGTAAACACTTCATTTGCAATGAAAAGCTCCAGAACAAGACTTTCATCGCCATCCAAGGCTACGTCTGGAACCATAAATGGAATTTTTCCTGAAATCGTCGACAATGGATTTACGTTAACACCTTCTAAACGGTATTCCCATCCTAAGAAATCAGTACGTAAAAATTCAAATGAATCACGGTACATAATGCGGGCACCCATTTCACCCCTGCGGCTAAACCGGCTAAACATCTCTGTAGCTTCAGTATTATTATTTGTAGCAGATAATTCTACTAATACAAATTTGCTTCCTTCATCCGGTTCCCAGCCCCAGCTAGTACGGCTTGAATTTTCACGTTCTACCCAGTCAACAATCTCTACCCCTTGTAAGGTAATTTCAAAACCGTCAATCTCAAAGGTGTCGCCCAATGCTACGGTTGTAATAATCTCCTCTTCTACCACTTCTTCATCTTCTGTGGCAACTTCTACCACTTCATCCTCAGCTCCTTCATTTTCAACTGCTTCTGCTACTTCCTGAGTTTCATCCGTTGCAGTTTCAGCTTCCTGTGTCCCATCATTCCCACACCCAGCTAACAATGCTCCCGCTACTAACATCATACCTAAAAACTTTTTCATCATTTCAATACCCCTTTTCACATTTTTTTCGAGATTTTCACACTTGACACTTGACAAATATACCACAAAAAAAAAAAAAAAACGGTGTGAAATTTGTATTAATGTTGTATAAAATGATTCAGAGAACGTTTTCCAGAGTGTATAGAAAGAGCATCTCCTCGGTTTTTGGGAGATGCTCTTTCTATACATACTTTGGTGCTGGGAACCTCGTCACGCTGACATGCTTATGCCTCGACAGAAACTCAATAATCAGCTCGCTCATTTCGGTTTGATATTCCTTTACGACTGGACAGTCCTTGTAGCTATCGTAGCCACCAGCCCCCGTTGCTCGGTAATTGTTCATGCAGATGGTGAAGGTGTCGCTGTCGTGGATTTCTTTACCGTTGACCAGAATGTTGGAAACCCTTTCCCCAACTGGGTTGGACAAAGTGTTCGTGTAAGTCACCCCCGCAAAATAATCGTAGTTGTAGTGCTCGATTTTGGGTTGCAGGAATGCCTTGGACACTTTTGGGCCGGGTTCCAAATAGCTGGCCGCCCGCTCTAACACCGCTTTCAGCTGCTTGCCTGTGATGGATAAGACGACGATGGTGTTGGGATAGATGTAGGTGGACACCACATCCCGCACGGTCACTTCTTTTTGGAAGCCCTTTACCTCATTGCCGAGGCTGGTGACGGAAATGTCTGCCCCTGTGGCTTCCAGCTGGACCTGGTTGAAGAAATCCGCGAGCGGCGTGCCATTTAGGGCCATTGAAACTTTATCGTCCGGGGTAAGTGGCTGGTCCAAGAAACCTACGGGCGCATCGAGCCATTTTTGTACTTGTGATTCAATGGCTGCTATGTCCTTAGCTTGCTTGGAATCGAACTTGCCAGTTGGTTCCTTGAATTGAGAGGTAAAGGTGACCCCTTCATCTGTAACTGTCCCTTCTATTTGCAAGTAGTGGACCGCTTTATCCTGGGGTTGGACCACGTAAGTCCCATTAATCATAGCCCCTTCTACTGGCATGTGCTGGTGCCCTGTAAGCATCAAGTCGAAATCCAGGTCACTCGCTATTTTATAGGCGATGTTTTCCGTGGATTCCGTGAGCTTTTCTCCGGTAACGACGTCACATTCAAAGCCTCCATGATAAAGGCAGATGTTCATATCCGTCCCGTTCAAATCAGCCAAAGCATTTTTAGCAGCTTCAAACGGATCGGTAATGGTTAGATTTTTAATGTGTTCGGGCTTTTCCCAGATGTTGACCCAGTCCGTGACGATGCCGACAATCCCGATACGCAGGCCGTTTTCAAGGGTTTTGATGGCATAAGGCAGGATGGGCAGATCACCTGATACGTTGGCACATAGGCACTGGGCATCCAATGCGTTCAAATACTCCGAAAGGTGGGCTTCCCCATAGTTGAAGTCATGGTTGCCAAGGGTCACAAAGTCGTAGCCCGCTCCATTGAGCGCCGTTGCCACGGGATGGACGGGCATTTTTAGTTTATGGGAAAAAAGGGTGAATGGGGAGCCCTGGATGGTGTCACCCCCGTCGATGACCAACGTATTGCCGTCCTTATCATAATCAAAGCCGCAGCTCAAAAGGCCAGCATGTTTAGGGGTATTGGTCGCATAATCCATTGGCAGCAAGTAGCCATGGGTATCGGATGTGTAGTATATTTTAAATTTTTTCATAGTCGCTCCTGAATTCCTCCTCCAAAGTTTCCTTATGTATTATTGTAGCATACTTGCAATGGATGTTTCAAAATAATGGAAGAAAATTAGCATCCACCCCAAAAAAATGTTATACTTATGTCACGAACAACCGAAAGGAGAATTGAACATGGACGAACAAATGGAAAGCGTTGCCCAACTTCGCGAAAATGGTCAATTGGAGGACTATTTAAAGCAAGTCGGGAATATGAATGTATTGACGGACGAAGAAATTTTAGGGTTGATCGAGGCTGAGGATGATGAAATCCTGGCAACACTTTATGACTACTTGCTGACAACCTTGGAGGACATCAAAGAGTTAACCGAGGAAGAAGCCAAACTGGTTGATTTAGGCCGCATCCATGAAAACATTGCGACGATTGAACGGCATGTGGAGTTTGAAGAAGAGGCTTAGTTTTATCCAATCCAGCTTCACAAACCACTCCGAGGCGAAAACTGGACTTGCGGGATAGCATTATGTGGGAAAAACACCCACGTCATGCTGCCCTTCAGCCACAACTTTCGCCCCTGCGTAAACGTGTGTGTTCAGCCTTTTATTCAATCCAGTTCCGAAAGCCGTTCCAGGTGGAAAAGTGACCCTCCATGGAATCACCTCTGGGAAAACCCTCCCATATGTGCTTCCACTCCAGGCACATCTTTCCACCTTCCACAGACGGACTTTCTGCACTTTTTATTTAAGGGGGATTTTCATGACTGAACTTGAATTTATGGGGGAAGCCTGCAAAGAGGCTGACCGTAATTTGGAACTGGGTTTTAAGGAAGGCGGGCCGTTTGGGACGGTTATTGTGAAGGACGGGGAAATCATTGCCCGGGGCAAAAACAATGTCTTGGCCCATCATGACCCAACCGCCCATGCGGAAGTAAGTGCCATTAGGGAAGCCGGAAAGGTATTGGGAACCCATGATTTAAAAGGATGTGTGCTTTTTACTTCCTGCTATCCATGCCCCATGTGCCTATCCGCCATTATTTGGAGTAATATTACTGAAGTTTACTATGGCAACACAAAGGAAGATGCAGCAGAAATCGGATTTCGGGACGATTTCATCTATGATGTCTTGAGTGGTAAAACCGAAATGTCGTCTATCATTGGGTTAAAGCCTTTGGGACGGGAAGTTTCCATTGGGACATTTCATGCGTTTGCTCAAAATAAGGGGACGATTTATTGAAAATTTTAACACAAGCCGGTTGTCTTTTTAACCAACTTGTGTTAAAATTTATCTTATGTCCTGATAGCTCAGCTGGATAGAGCACTTCCCTCCTAAGGAAGGGGTCGGAGGTTCGAATCCTCTTCAGGACGCCATACACTGATAATTTTACGCTTCAGCATATTTCCATATAAAAAAGCTAGCACCAACGGATTACCATCCGAGGGTGCTAGCTTATTTTGTGCTATTAACCGTCCATTCAACCCATCAATGGCTTCGACAACGTATGACAACCCGTGAGTGTTTCAGTGGCGTTCCCCTCCCCAATTGTAGTATAATAGTTATAATGTCTACTATTATCACATTTGGAAGTGAATTTCATGTCAAAAAAGTATCTGATTGCTTTTGAAGGAATTGATGGTTCGGGTAAAACGACCCAAATCAAAATATTAACGGCTTCCCTTGTTCTATCGGGGATTTCTGCTGCCCCTTTTGGACGCCGCTTTCTTTTTAAGCGGGCACTCCTTGCGGATGTACTCTTGCTGGACAGGTACAAAGCCAGCTGGATGGGCTATGCCAAGCACGACCCCCGCTTCTCCTTTTTGAAGCCACTGGTCCGTGCCCTTCGGGAACCGGATTTCACCATTTATTTTCGTTTAGACCCCAACCTTGCCTATCAACGGATTTTAACCCGACAAAAGAAGCCTGAGCGGCTTGAATCACTGGAATACCTTAAAATATTCTCCCGGGACTTTGAGGAAGGATTCCAAGGGAAATCTAACGTCCTGATAGTCGATGCCACCCTCCCGCCTGAGGAAATTGCCCGGCTGATTAAAGTGAATTTGCCTGTTGAGGCTTATACTCAGGCACAAATGAAGTAACTGAGAACTTATTTTCGTTTTTCTGGAATGAAGGATTGACATTAAAAAGGATGTAAGGCTGAAGTGTTTTGCTTCGGCCTTACCCCTTTTTCATTCCTAATATTGCAATGCGTCATACCCTTCTTCGCCTGTGCGGATGCGGATGACATTTTCCACATCGTAGATGAAGATTTTTCCGTCGCCGATTTTTCCGGTGTGGAGGATGCTTTTGGCTGTATCCACCACTAGGGACACTGGTAGCTCAGAGACGATGATTTCGATTTTGACTTTTAGGGCGGAGTTGGTTGCCAGTGGCAAGCCCCTGTAAAAATCCGCTTCCCCGGTTGGGAGCCCATATCCAATAACATGGGTGACGGTCATGCCGGTGATTCCGATGGCATCCAACGCAGGTTTTAGTTCATCAAATTTAGCTTGGCTGGTGATGATGACTATTTTTGTCAGCTTGGCCTCCGGCTTGGACACGGGTTTAGCTGGAATGACGCTTCCACTTGGCACTGACGCGGTGTAGTCAATAACGGCTGGCATGAAGTCGGCATACGAGGAATCCAACCCGTGCTCCGTGACATCAAGGCCGACCAGTTCCTCGTGACGGCTGACGCGCAGGCCAATGGTACGTTTCAAAATAGCGAAGACAATCAGCATCGTGATGGCGACCCAAAGGGCGACTGAAACGACACCCAAAGCTTGGATTCCTAAAAGGTTGAAGCCGCCACCGTAGAACAGGCCGCCGTCAAGAGCGAACAAGCCAACGAGGAGTGTACCCAAGGCACCGCAGATTCCATGAACCCCGATAGCCCCGACGGGGTCGTCGATTTTCAGCTTTTTGTCGATGAATTCAATGCCAAACACGACAGCAAAGCCACCGAGGAGACCAATAAGGACGGATCCGCCGGCAGACACCACATCCGCACCTGCCGTAATGGCAACCAACCCGGCCAAGGCACCATTGAGGGTCATAGACACGTCGGGCTTTTTGTAACGGAGCCAGGTGATGAGCATGACCGCAACCGTTGCCGCCGCTGCCGCCAAGTTGGTGTTGACCAAGACATTAGCTGTCAAAATCATGTCGCTGTCGCTGCTTAGGGCAAGGGTGGAACCGCCATTGAAGCCGAACCAGCACATCCAAAGGATGAATACCCCAAGGGCGCCCAGGGTCAAGCTATGTCCTGGAATGGCGCGGGATTCACCGGTTTTGGAGTATTTTCCGATGCGTGGGCCCACCATTTTAGCCCCGACCAATGCGGCGACCCCACCAACCATGTGAACGGCGGTAGATCCGGCAAAGTCATGGAAACCAAGGGTGGATAGCCAGCCGCCACCCCAGATCCAATGACCGGAAATAGGGTAAATCAAGGCGCTGATTAAAAGGCTGTAAATACAGTAGGCGGAGAATTTGGTCCGTTCCGCCATGGCACCTGATACGATAGTTGCCGCCGTGGCACAAAACACGGTTTGGAAAATCAGGAAGGCCGGGTCAGGGATGGTAAGCCCCAGGTCAAGGCTTCCGGTGACGAAGAAGTTGAAGCCCCCGACGATGGCACTGGAACCGGCAAACATAATCCCAAAGCCGATGAACCAATAAGCCAGGGTCCCTATGGCGAAGTCCATCAGGTTTTTCATGATGATGTTACCGGCATTCTTGGCACGGGTGAAGCCGGTTTCCACCATGGCAAAGCCTGCTTGCATGAAGAATACCAACACAGCTGCAACCAAGACCCACATGGTGTCAATTGCTGAAAATGACATACAAATCCACTCCTCGATTGTAAAATTGAAAAAAGGGCTTCCAAGATGGGGCTTTTTTTTTAAGCCTGGCATCTGGAACACCCTTGTTCCGTAAATTCGTTGCTAAAGACGACCTTGTCTTAATCTCAGTATATGCGCCTGCTTTGCCGGACTTTCCAACTTTTTTGACAATTTTTGTGAATTTTATTGAACAAAAAACTAGAATGTGTTGATTTATTGTGGTATGATATGGGAAGAAACGCTTCGGCATTGGAAGCCAATCCAGATTCACAAGCCATTCCGAAGGGAAAAGTGACCTTGCAAGGGGGGATTCTGTGGGAAAAACGCCCACGCCATCCCCCCCTCTCCAGGCACACCTTTCCCTTCTCCATGAACGGGCTTGTTACACTTTTTATTAGAGGAGGACGATGACATGGTAGGTTTAGTTTTAGAAGGCGGTGGGATGCGGGGTGCCTATACAGGTGGCGTGCTCCAGTATTTGATGGAACAGGAGCTGTACCTGCCCTATGTCATCGGCGTGTCGGCGGGGGCTTGCCAGGGCTGTTCTTATGTTTCGAGGCAGCTCTCAAGGAATAAAGCCGTGACGGTGGATTTCGCTGCCCACCCCGAGTATATTTCTTTTAAAAATTACTTGAGGAAGCGTGAGCTCTTCGGCATGGATCTGATTTTTCACGACATCCCGCTGAAGTATATCCCCTTTGATTTCAAGACCTTTAAAAACAGTCCCCAAAAGGTCACCATCGGGGTGACGGATTTGGAAACGGGGCAGCCCCATTATTTCACGAAGGATGGGCTGAGTGACCAGGATTTACTGACCGTCGTGCGGGCCTCAAGTTCCCTGCCCTTCATGGCTAAGCCAGTCAAGTTCCAGGGGCAAACTTTTATGGACGGGGGCATCGCTGACCCGATCCCCATTAGAAAATCGGTGGCTGATGGCAACAACAAAAACATCGTCATCCTGACGAGGAATGCCGGTTACCGAAAAGCAAAGCCGAAGGGCCAATGGATCGTAAAGAAAACGGCGCAAAACGAAGCTTTTGGGGAAAGCATGCTAAACCGCTATCAGGTATATAATGATACCCTTGACTATGTGGAGCAAGAGGCAGATAAGGGGAATATTTTCGTCATCCAGCCGTCGGTACCCCTTGAAGTGGGACGCATCGAACGCGACGTCACTAAACTTGAAAAGCTGTACTGGCAAGGTTATAAGGACGCCAAAAACAGCTATGGAAAACTCGTCCAGTGGTTGGGGAGTGCCCCTAAGCCGGTTATTAATAACCAAATGCAGAAGTTAGCATAAAAAATGAACCGCCCTTCGTTAACGGGGCGGTTCATTTTTTATTCAAAAAGAGGGGCTTCCAGTCCTGAATAGCTGGCAAGCATTTGTTTCGCCTGCTCAACCCCAATATCAAAAGCAACGGCCTGGCCATTGACGATGTGCATCATGGAAGGGGTTCCGGAAATGTCGATTTCTTCCGGTGAGGTCGGGTTCGTGTTATTATAAGCGCGGTTGTACTGGGCGACAATCTCAGTCCCCACCACAGCAAAGGACCAGTCCCCTTCTGGAAAATCGGCTGCATCGAAATCATCATGGAAAACTTCTTCTCCATCGATGATTTCACCGACAACGACATCATACTGCTCATGATGCCCATCCCAGTCATACCAGACATTGTTATTTCTTGGGTCGCGGACATCTACTACAAAAATGGGGACACCGGCGCGGTGGGCCTCCATGATTGACGGCTCTAATTGCTGGCAGAAACTGCAATCCGTGTTATAAAAATAAACGAAGTATTCAGCAGGCTCCTGGGTAAAAGCCTCTTGATAGTTAATAAATGGCAAACCTCTGGTACTGTTTACGCTAGGGAAAAAAGTGGAAGCCAATCCACCAATAACAAGCAATGCAACGAGTCCAATAATAATTTTTTTCATAAATCCTCCTAAAACTTGCCCTTGGGCAGCTTATTTACGCTTTACATCTTACCACAGATTTCACTCAAAATCCGTCGTATTTTCTTACAATTATACCACATTTTCAAGACAAGGGACAAGAAATAGGCCGACAAGGCCCAACTTTATTACAATAATTTCATTTCAAATTGGCATCCCCTGTGTTAAAATGGGTGAAAGAGGTGATATCCATGAAAAAAATCAGCAAAGAACATGTCATTTACGCCATGAATCCCCAAAACGAAGCGGTGGCAACTGTAAAATCTGGGGAAAGGATCCAATTTGAAACCAGCGATTGCTTTACTGACCAAATCAAATCGGAGGCCGATGGCTTTACTAGTTTGGATTGGGATAGGATAAACCCGGCAACAGGTCCTGCTTATATCGAGAAAGCCGCGCCGGGGGATATTTTAGCCGTCCACATCGAAAAAATTGAAATCGCTGGCCGTGGGGTTGCGGTTGTCGGCAAAGGCATGGGGACACTGGGGCATATCCTTGAAGATACTTACCTGCGGGTGATGGACATCAATAAGGAAGGGGTTGTTTTCAACGAGGGCCTGACACTTCCCATCAATAAAATGATTGGGGTCATTGGCACTTCGCCAACGACAGATTCCATTAGCTGTGGCATCCCTTGTGCCCATGGCGGCAACATGGACTGCAAAGAAATTACCGAGGGTGCAACCCTTTACCTGCCTGTCAACGTCCCGGGGGCGCTTTTGGCAATGGGAGACCTTCACGCTTGCATGGGCGACGGGGAAATCGGTATCAGCGGCCTAGAAGTACAAGGTGTTGTCACCGTCAAGGTTGACCTTATCAAAGGCAAGAATTACCCGCTTCCGCTCATTGAAAACAACGGCAGCCTGATGGCTTTGGCATCACACCCCGACTTGGATGAAGCTGTCGTGATAGCGACGAAACATATGGCGCAGCTCCTTACGGAAATTACCGACATGACCCTTAATGAAGCGGCGATGCTATTATCTTTGGCAGGTGATGTGAAAATTTGCCAGGTAGTTGACCCGCAAAAGACTATCCGTGTGGAAATCAAAAAAGAGTTGTTGGCAATTAAAAAGGGGCATTTCGAAGGTTAGATAGTTGGGAAACCTTTCCTAAAGGGCGATGGACAAATGAGCAGGACAGCTTATTTATCATCGCCCTTTTCCTGTCCCCTTATACATTTTTTATACATTTTAGGAGTTGCCAAGGGATGGCTTCCATGATAAGATTGTAGAAATATCTCGGAGGGAGTTGTCGAAATGGATCGAATCAAGGCGCTGGCTGAAAATTATTATGATGAGTACAAACGGATACGGGAACATTTACACCGGAATCCTGAAGTTTCGGGTCAAGAATATGAAACCTGCAAGTACGTCCAACAAGAACTTGATAAGTTAGGCATCCCCAACAAGGTGATGTATAAGACTGGCGTGGTTGCCCTCATCGTAGGCGCCAAGCCAGGCAAGACGGTGCTCCTTCGAGGTGACATGGACGCCCTTCCCATTAATGAAGAAACAGACGTCCCCTTTAAATCCGAAACTCCCGGAGTCATGCATGCTTGTGGGCACGATGGCCATACGGCAGGGCTGCTAGGTGCTGCCATGATTTTAAATGACTTGAAAGATGAGCTGCATGGAACGGTGAAGCTGATGTTCCAACCGGATGAGGAGTTTAACGGAGGGGCCCGCCAGATGATTGAGGAAGGCCTTTTGGAAAACCCTAAAGTCGATGCGGCATTTGGCATCCATTTATGGGGACCGCTTCCCTTCGGGACAGTCTGGTATAAAGATGGCCCGATGATGGCTGCACCCGATGCTTTTGAAATCACCATTAAAGGAAAAGGCACCCATTCGGCAATGCCCCATCTAGGGATTGACCCGGTTGTGATTGCCGCCAACACGGTTTCCGAGTTTCAAAACATTGTCGCCCGTAGGATTGACCCCCTTCGACCGGCAGTATTATCCACTTGCTCCATCCACGGTGGCGATGCCTTCAATGTCATCCCCCAGGAAGTCACCTTAAAAGGATCTGTCCGCACCCTTCACAGCGACATCCAACAAGAAATCAAGGATAGCATGGAACGCATCTTAAAAGCACAGGCCATTGCGACAGGTTGTACCTATGACTTTAAATACACCTACCGTTACCCGGCTGTTGTCAACCACGAATCCACCAACCGGTTGGCTGCCAAATCCTTTGCTAAAATCATCGGCGACGATAATGTCCGGGAACTCCCAGAGCCTAATATGGGCGGGGAAGACTTCTCATACCTTGGTCAGCATGTCCCTGCCAGCTACTTATTTGTCGGCATCAAAGAAGAGGGAAAAGACGAACCGGTCCACCACCATCCAGCCTTCCAGTGGTCAACAAAAATCCTTAAGACGACTGCGGCGGGACTTGCCCAAACAGCATTTGATTATCTGAATAATAATAAGGGGTACTGACATGAAACTGAAAAAGAAAAACACATTAATGGCTGCACCGAAAGAAAAATCTGGGATTTTCAACCTGTTCCTGAATGGAATTGAAAAGTTGGGGAATAGGCTCCCAAGCCCGGTTATGATCTTTTTATTCTTCTCCATTTTGATTATGGTCGTCTCTGCGTTCTTGGCCAATGCCGGGGTTTCTGTCATCCACCCTGCCACCGGAGATACGATGGATGCCATCAACTTATTGTCTATCCCTCAGCTTCAGGCTTTCTTAGGAAATGTCGTTGGAAACTTCCAAGGATTTCCGCCACTGGGGCTTGTACTGGTCGTAATGATTGGTGCCGGGCTTGCTGAAAAAACCAAGTTTATGGAAACCGCTATGCGCGGAAGCATTGCCAACCTACCGAAAGGCTTGCTGACCACCATGATTTTCCTTGTGGGGATTATGGCCAATGCGGTTGGTGACGCTGGGTTCATTATCTTGCCCCCACTGGCAGCGACTTTATTCCTTTCCGTCAAGCGCCATCCGCTAATCGGTTTGTTTGCCGCCTTCGCTGGTGTGGCTGCCGGGTTTGCCGCCAACCTGATCATCAATATGGGGGACGTGCTATTGGCCGCTTTTACCCTTCAGGCTGCCCAAACCATTGACGCTTACATCAACATTTCCCCAGCCATGAACATGTATTTCTTGTTTATCTCCACCTTCATGCTCACTGCTGCCGGGGTATTCGTTACCGAAAAAATTATCGCACCCCGATTTGAGGGTGAGGAACTCCCGGAAGAACTTTTAAATGAAGCGACGGTGGAAGCAATTTCCCCAGAGGAAAAAAGAGGGATCAAATTAGCAACCCTTTCAGTCCTTGCCTACGCTGCCATTTTAGTCTTTTTAAGCCTAGTGCCCCTTTACAATGGCCAGGCGTTCTTGGTCGGTTCCAATGGCGGGCTGATGGACGCTGATTCCACTTTCATGCGCGGCCTTGTCCCGATTATCACGCTCCTGTTTTTCATTCCGGGGCTTGTGTACGGGATTGCCACCAAGCAGATCAAGTCCAGCTTCGACTTAGTGAAGCTCATTGGCGATTCCCTTTCCGACATGGGCGGGTACATCCTTTTGGCGTTTGCCGCCTCCCAGTTCATCGCCCTGTTCAACCAAAGCAATATCGGGATTATCCTTGCCGTGGAAGGCGCTCATTTCCTTCAGGATATTGGCCTGACGGGGGGTCCTTTGTTTGTCGCTTTTATCCTGTTTTGTGCTTTTATCAACCTATTCATTGGAAGCGCCAGTGCAAAGTGGGCCATGCTGGCCCCGATTTTCATCCCGATGTTTATGCTGATGGGATATGACCCGGCCCAGACGCAGATTGCCTTCCGTATCGGGGATTCCATCACCAACCCAATCAGCCCCTTGTTCCCCTACTTCCCTATGATTGTTGGATTCGCTTCCAAGTACAAGAAAAACATCGGGATGGGGACGCTGATTTCCAACATGATCCCTTACTCTTTAGTATTCGGGGTACTATGGATTATCCTATTCTTAGTGTTCTTCTTCTTGGGCTTGCCATTAGGGCCAGCTTAAGCTGTTTAAAAAAGCCACTTAAAAACGCAAACCATCTAAGGAAATCAGTTCCTAAGTTAGTTTGCGTTTTTTTGCATCAATTTTCAGTTTAATTTTGTTGACGAAACCAGCTAATCATGCTTTTTGTGATTAGCTGGTTTCGTTACAACTCCTAATGGGCTTTAAAGCGTTTCAGCCTCAAGGCATTCGCCAATACGGAAATGGAACTGAAGCCCATGGCTGCAGCGGCGAACATTGGATTGAGGAGCTGGCCTCCGAAGAGGTACCACACACCGGCAGCTACTGGAATGCAGATGCTGTTGTAGCAAAATGCCCAAAAAAGATTTTGCTTGATGTTGGCAATGGTTTTTTTGCTGAGAAGCAGGGTGGTCGGCACGTCTTTCAGGTCGCTTTTCATCAAGACGATGTCGGCGGATTCCATGGCAACGTCCGTGCCTGAACCGATGGCAATCCCCACATCTGCCTGGACCAAAGCGGGTGCGTCGTTGATGCCATCCCCTACCATGGCCACTTTTTTTCCTTCAGCCTGCAAGCGTTTGACTTCGGCGGATTTGTTCTCTGGAAGGACTTCAGCCAGGATGCGGGTAATGCCAACTTGGGAGGCGATGGCCTTGGCCGTCAGTTCGTTGTCTCCAGTAATCATGGCTACTTCGATCCCCATTTTATGAAGGGTCTGGATGGCTGCCTTGCTGGAAGGCTTCACCACGTCGGCAACAGCGATGATTCCTGCAAGTTCCCCATCGACGGCGACGAACATCGGGGTTTTCCCGGCGCTTGCCAATTCATCCATTTGGGAAGCCACTGCATCCTGGGAAATCTGACCTTCTTCCATAAGGCGCTGGTTTCCGATGAGGATATCCAGGTCTGCAAGTTTTGCTTTGACCCCTTTTCCGGTAACGGCTTCAAATCCTTCGATATTCAAAAATGGCAGCTCTAGCACTGTGGCCTCTGCCACAATGGCTTCGCCCAGCGGATGCTCGGAGCCACGTTCAACGGAAGCTGCCAACTGGAGCAGCTCAAGCTGGGTCATCTCGGCGACTGGCAGGACATCGGTCACTTTCGGCTTGCCTTCCGTGATGGTACCGGTCTTGTCAAAGACGATGGTATTGATTTTATGGGCAGCTTCAAGGGCTTCCCCACCTTTGATTAAGATTCCGTTTTCCGCACCTTTTCCAGTCCCCACCATGATGGCAGTAGGGGTAGCAAGCCCTAGGGCGCATGGGCAAGCGATGATCAAAACGGAGATGAAAATCAGCATGGCAAACTCAAAATCACGGGTGCCGATGTACCAGGCAATCCCTGCCACCACGGCAATACCAACAGCTACCGGAACGAAGTACCCGGTTACCTTATCGGCGATTTTTGCGATAGGGGCCTTGTTGCCCTGGGCATCTTCAACCAGTTTGATGATTTGGGCAAGGGCTGTGTCGCTGCCAACTTTTTCGGCGGTGAACTGGATCAAGCCATTTTTATTGATGGAGCCGGCATAAACCACATCGCCAGGGTTTTTGTCAACGGGCATGCTTTCCCCGGTCAGCATGGATTCATCGATGGCGGTATGCCCACTGGAAATCTTGCCATCCACAGGGATTTTCCCGCCAGGCTTGACCACAATCAACTGCCCGATTTCCACTTCACGGATGGGGATTTCTATTTCCTGTCCACCTACGATGACCGTCGCCGTCTTAGGTGCAAGCCCCATGAGCTTCTTGATGGCTTCGGAAGTCTTGCCTTTGGAGATGGCTTCCAATGTGTTCCCTAGCAAAATCAGGGTCACAATGACACCGGCAGTTTCTAGGTACAGGTGCATGACGTGATGGACCACATGATGGAAATGTTCAGGACCAAGGCTATTGTAATAATGGATTTGGACGATGGTATAAATGCTATAAAGCACTGCCGCAGAGGTACCAAAAGCAACGAGGGAGTCCATGTTGGGGCGACCCTTGAAGAATGCCTTGAAACCAATCCGGTAAAAATCAAAGCCACATGCAATGATGGGAATGGTCAGCACAATTTGCAGCCAAGTCACCAGCATGGGGTTGATGTGCGGGTCTATAATCGCAGGCACGAAATTGGCAAGTCCCGGGACCATGGGGAACATCGAGATGATGAATAAGGGGATGCAAAATATAGTAGAGATGATGGTTTTTCGCCATAGGGTGCGGATTTCCCGTTCCTTGCGGAGTTTGTCCTGGTCCACAGCCTCGGAGGCATCGGTGACTTCTAAGGGAGTGAATCCCAAATCCAGAATCTGCTGCTTAATGGCGGATAATTTGATGACATTTGCGTCATAAGTGATGTTGGCTTTTTCCGTTGCCAGATTGACCGTGGCTTCCTGAATCCCATCCAATTTATTCAGGGCGCTTTCCACACTGTTCGAGCAGCTGGCGCAGTGCATTCCAACGATAGGGATGGTCACGGTGCCGGCAGCGGATTTGTCCACCACTGAAAAGCCAAGTTCGGCGACTTTATCTTTGACCACTTGCAGATCAAGGCTTTCATCGTACTGGAAACTTAGTTTTTCGGTGGTCAGGTTCACGGCGACGTTTTGGGTCCCCGCAAGGGATTTGACACCCTGTTCCACGCTATTTGAGCAACTGGCGCAATGCATCCCCGCAATGGTTAACGTTTCGGTTTTCATATGGCCCCTCCTTATTTCTTAAAAATCTTCCCGAAGAATCCTTTGGGTTTATGCTCAAAAACCTCAAACCCTAGGCTCCCGATGGTTTCATGGACTTTTGATAAAGGAGTTGCCCCTTCGTCCAAATCCAGGGTCATGGACTTCCCTTTCAAATCAATGGATAGGTTTAGCACCCCGTCCAAAGCGCCAACGCCCTTCTCGATCTTCCCAACGCAGTTCATGCAGTTCATTCCGTTAATGCCAATTGTTTGATTTTTCATGTGTATCTCCCTTTTAGTCAATCTAGCTTCACGCACCACTCCGGGATGAAAACTGACCTTCCGATTCGCCATTCTGTGGGAAAAGCACCCACGACATGACGTATCTACAGGCACAATTTTCACCCTCCGTAAACGGGTGCGCTCAGCCTTTTACGTAATAATCTTCTCAATGACTTTCATCATCTCATCGTTTTTTTCTTCCCAGTTGTTTTGCTGGATGGCGTCTTTGACGCAGTGGTTCAGGTGCTGTTTGAGGATTAAAATTTGCGACCGCTTAAGAAGGGCCTGGGCAGCTACAATCTGGTTGGAAACATCCATGCAGTAACGCTCATCCTCAATCATTTTAATAATGCCTTCAATTTGCCCCTTCGCCGTTTTCAGGGATTGCAGGGCTTTTTGCTTTTCCGGATTCATGGTTCACCTCCACTAAAGTAGGCCACGCCCCCCCCAGGGGGGTGTCCCTGAGTTATTTTAGCATGTTAAAAGGTCCCCGTCAAGAGTGAAAATTGACTGGTGGGGTCCTTCTCATTGATAAAACCCGATAATCCCACGGTTTTAGGGATTATCGGGTTTTATCATCTCTTTTTTATCTAGGGCATTTTTTCCGTCCAGTAAAATATTTTCAGTAAATTTTTTAAGGAATCTTTTAGTTTGCAGGGGGCGCTTTGCATTGGCGATGACTAATGCGTCCCTGAAATACTTAGCGTTTTGTTTAAATGGCGTGTTGTTAATTTCAAATCCGAGATGACGCAAATACTTAATGGTAAAAACAGCTACTGTCCGAGTATTGCCTTCCCGAAAAGGATGCACTTGCCAGGCATTTGAAATAAAATCCATGACATGGTGTGCCATTTCTTCTTTGCTTAACCCTCCATAGTCAAAGCCTTTTTCTTGGGAAAAGTCCCAGTTGAGTGTGTCGGATATATCTGAGAAATCAGTATATATCACCGAATCCCCACCTAAAACTTCTTCTGATTTTGTGATATTGACCTTCCTAAATTCACCCACTGGATAGCGAAAACTTGTGATGCCTGAAAAAAGTCGCCGATGATAGCTTAATAAAGTCGCCGGGCTGAAGGTAAATCCAGTTGTAGATAAAATCTCATTTATACGCAAGGAAGCAAAGTCCGCCTCCATGGTTTCATAGCCGTCCTCATGATTTGAGTAATAAGTATTTAAGTCGTTCGAGATTTCTTCATAGTCCTTTTCCCCAAGGACATGTGCTTTGGCTAAGGAAACCATATATGCCGAAGGCTTCAGGTTGTCTGTCGCCTGTAAACCAAAACTGGTTTCCCACAAGTCCATCCGTTCATAAACAGAATCATCCCGGATTTCTTCTACATAGGGCCTTTCATCAAAGTCCATCCAACCACCGCCTTTACATCTATTTTATCATATTTCCATTTTCGTTTCAAAGAATTGCTAAACCCCGTGATCCTGATGGATTAGCATTTTAATCATAAAAATCCCACTGGCGGTTTATCCAGTGGGATTCTTTCTGATATTACTCTGCGAAGTAAACGCCTGCCAGTGTTTGCTGTCCGTTTAGGCGGATCGTATAGCCGCGGACTTCTGCACGGGAGGCATGAAGGGTTACCCCTGCATCAAGGAATGCCCATGGTGCCAGGTCGCGGATCAGCTGCTGGGCTTCATGGTAGATTTCACCACGGGCCACGTCGTCAAATTCGCTGCGGCCTGCTTCAATCAATGCGTCTACTTCCGGGCTATTGAAACGCCCACGGTTCCCGGCGCCACCGATGTTGCTAGAGTGAAACATTGGGGTCAGCATGTTGTCCGGATCCCCTGTTCCCGGGTTGAACCCTAAGATAAACATATCAAAGTCGCCATTGCCAGTTACTTCAAGCAAAGTTGCCTGCTCTAAGCGCTCAATATCAACATTGATGTTGATTTCCCCAAGCATGTTGGCAATAACCGTCGCTAAGTGCTCATTGATGGCACTTCCGATGTTGATGGTTGCATCAAAGCCGTCCTCAAGCCCAGCCTCAGCCATTAATTCGCGGGCACGGTCTAGGTCAAACCCATAAGGCTCAACATCAGTAGAAGCAAATGGCAGGTTGCGTGCCATCGGACCGAATGCCGGCTCCCCGAAGCCTTCTAAGATTGAATCAATCAAAAGCTGGGTATCAATGGCATAGTTCACCGCTTGGCGGACTAAAACATTGTCAAATGGAGCCTGCTCCGTGTTCATGGACAGGTAACGCACGGTGTTGTTGACGCGGGTCAGCAAGGTAATGCGGTCATCTTCCTCGGCACGGGCTGCATCGATTGGCGCAATGTCAAAAGCCAAATCCACTTCACCTGTTTCAAGCCCGATCAAACGGTTGACCGGCTCTGGGATGACACGTAAAATAATCCCGGCAATCTGAGGAAGGTCCCCGTGGAAGTTTTCGTTTCGCACTAATGTGATGGAATCCCCATGAACGAAGCTTTCAAGCTGGAACGGCCCTGTCCCTACCGGATTATTGGCAAAATCATCACCATGTTCTTCCACCGCCTCCTGGCTGACGATAAACGCTGTATTATGGCCAAGGAAAGCAAGCATAGGCGCGAAGGGCTCCAAAGAAGAAATACGGATGGTGTGGTCGTCGATCACTTCAAACCCTTCTGGGTCCAAGAATCCCTGGATAGCAGCCGCTGCTGGCGTTGCTATGGAGCGCTGCAAGGAAAATTCCACGTCATGGGCGGTAAATGGCGAGCCGTTGTGAAAATAAACCCCTTCGCGCAAGTTGAATTCAACGGTATAGTCGTCGATGCGCTCCCAAGAAGTTGCCAGTGATGGGATAATGTTCATGTCCGCATCGCGGGTCACCAAAGTTTCATAAATCTGCGTATTGATCAATGACGAGTTGGCCTCGTTGGTCGCTGTTGGATCCATTGTCACTGGGAATGCTCCGTTTGCGATGGTTAAAAAGCGAGACGAATCAACCGTTGCCTCTTCTGCCGGCCCCTCTAAAGTCGTTTCTTCCTGCCCGTTTTCAGCTGGTTCAGAGGTTTCTACCCCACAAGCCGCCAAAGCCAGCGCAGCAACAATGCCCAACCCAAATTTAAATTTTTTCATAAGTTTCTCCTCCCGGTGCTAATTGCACTCACCCTACTAGTTTACCAAATCCCCAGAAATTGTAAAGTACGCACATTTTGAGTACCTAGTGTAAAAATGTATACCATCAAAAGTCGACAAAGCTTTTGGGAACTGGTACAATATCCCTTGAATGGAGCGTGAGACAATGAATCATAAGATGTTAAAGCCGGTAGAAGGGCAGCTGGAAGCTTATAACCGGGGGGATATTGATGCTTTTATGCTGCATTTCTCGGAAGGCTGCGTGGTGGAAGACGGTGCTGGGCAATTATTGATGCAGGGCTGGGATGCGATGCATGCCTCATATAAAAAAATGTTCGAGGCGTCCCCTGAGCTTCATTGCAACCTGGTCAGCCGCATCGTGTTAGGCGAGTACATCCTGGACGAAGAACGGGTCACCGGACGAAACGGGTCAACCGAGGAATCCCACGTCGTCGCCGTCTATAAAGTTGAAAACGGGCAAATCTGCCACATTAGGTTTTTACGTTAGGAAAAAAAGAATGGTAATCCCCAAAACCACTGGGATTGCCATTCTTTTTGCTAGCCCGCTCAATTCTCACCGCCTCCTGCATATTAAACCTATTTTGTCACAACCTAACAAAATAACAACCCGACGGGAGGCACATCATGCTTAATTTGAGACGGATCCAAAACCTATTGATTCCCTGTTTGCTGGGACTGCTTTTTTTCCCAGTGGCATCCATCCAGGCCATCGACTGGGGGATACCTAAAACCAGCGATAACCGGCAACAGCCCTTTCCCGGGAAGGAATACCACGACCTGATTGCTGGCCATGACCACGCTTTTTACATTGGCAGCCCAGAGGGGAAGGACATTTACCTGACGTTCAACATGGGGTTTGATAACGGGACCATCCCCCAAATCCTTGAAGCGTTAAAGGCCCATGACGTCCCCGCTACTTTTTTCCTCAATGGGCGGGTTTATGAAACCAATCCCGAAGCTGTCAAGCAAATCCTCGAGGCCGGGCATACCGTCGGCAACCATACCTATTATCACATTAATTTAGCCAAAGCGAATAAAGCTAAGTTCCAAGAAGATTTGGAAAAGTTGGAACAGGCCCACCTGCAAGTGACGGGACAGCCCATCAGTAACTATTTGAGCCCGCCATCAGGCAGCTTTACAAAGGACACCCTGGAATGGGCGAAGGAACGGGGCTACTATACCTTCCTATGGTCTTTGACCTATTTGGACTTTGATGTGAACAAGCAAAAAGGGGCGCAGTACGCTTTTGACCAGATTACTTCCCGAATCCATCCAGGGGCTCTCATCCTCATCCACGCTACTTCCACCGACAACGCTGCCTGCCTTGAAAAGCTGCTCCCCAAATTAAAGCAAGACGGCTATACCTTCCAGCCCCTCGGGCACCTTATTGAGAGCAAAGGGGAAGGAGCTCAATAAATCTTGCAATAGATGTTGGCATCCTTGGATGCATTTGATGCCTTATTCTCATCATCCAACTTCTTTTAAGCTACGTGGCCGCTTATCGGCTAACAAGGCCAGAGGTGATAAGGCATAATAAACATCAGCTCCAAGACTAACATACAGCCCCGCCCGTTTCCAAAACATCCTCAGAAACAGTGATGACCGTCCTGATGATTTCGGTCAGGCCTTTTATGATATCGCCCTCAGACATAGACGGCATGGTAGGTTTATCGGTGACTTGCTGCGGCAAATACGGGATGTGGACGAAGCCTGCCTTTAAACCTGGGCTTTTAGTCGCCGCAAAATGAAGGGCACCATACATGATGTGGTTGCAAACGAAAGTCCCCGCTGTGTTGGAAACAGCTCCCGGGACACCCGCAGCATTTAAATCCCGGGCGATGGCTTTGATGGGAAGGGTCGAAAAGTAAGCCGCTGGCCCATCAGGGACAATGGTGCGGTCAATGAACTGGTTGCCTTCATTATCGGGGATACGGGCATCGTCTTGGTTAATGGCAATGCGCTCAACGGTAATGTTGGGGCGGCCGCCTGCCTGACCGACACAAATCACCGCATCAGGTGCTTCAGCCAATAGGTATTCCTCCAAGCGTGCAATGCTTTTATCAAACACGGTGGGGATTTCCTTTTTGATGATTTTGACGCCTTCAATCCTATCTGGCAGCTGCATCACGGAAATAAGCGCCGGGTTAACGGCTTCCCCACCAAATGGGTCAAATCCAGTAATCAGAACTTTTTTCATAGGGACACGTCCTTTATCGAGAAATTAAAATGCCAAGTGCACCTGTTATGAAGCCATTTCAGGATGTAATTTATGAAAATTGTTGACTGCACCTATTAAGTTGGCGTCGTTTTTGAACCAGCAAGGCTGTATGTCCGCTTGGATGTAAGGATAATTGCTCTCCGTAAAAAAGCAGGCTACTTTCTCAGCAATTTTTTGGATAATGGCGTCGCTGGCAGATAAACCGCCTCCTATAATAATCCGCTGCGGGTCAAAACATGCCTGTAAATTGTAGATGCCAAGGGCTGCGTAGTGGTAAAAACTATCGACTTCATCTTGGGCTATCAAATCGCCTGCCAGTGCTTTTTCAAAGACTGCCTTGCCGTCAAAGGTTCCCGCTGCAACCCCGGCCCTTTCACAATAGCGTTTGGCCATGGATACTGCCGTTGCCATACTGCTGAAGGTTTTTCCCCGCTCGAATTCTAAAACCCCAAATTCACCACCGAAAAAATGTTTCCCCCGATGGATTTCGCCATTGATAACGACAACACCTCCGACACCGGTCCCAAATACCACAAACAGGGCATTCTTCACGTCTTGGGCTGCTCCCATCCAAAGTTCTGCCAAGGCGGCACAATTGGCGTCATTTTCGATAGCTACTGGCAACGACAAGATTTCTTCAAGCCTTTTCGCTAATGGTATTTTTTCTAAATATTTAATCGCGCTTATCTGATGGATGATGCCTGCCTGGCCATCTACCGCACCAGGAAATGAAAAGGCCGCTCCCTTTAGGGCATAGGTCTTCTCAAACTGCTGTTTTACCCTAAGGATGGAACCTACCAATTCATCCCAAATCTTCGGGGTCCAAAAGCTCCCCTTCTCTTTAACTTCGTCCTGGCTCCAAATGCCATATTTTACACTTGTCCCACCAAAATCAAAGACTAATATGCCCATCATGACCACTCCTATATGTTTAATTCAACTCCCGGTACTGCCCCGGGGTAATGCCTAGTTTTTTCTTAAACGTCCGAGTAAAGTTCGATACATCGTAATATCCGCTTTGGGTGATGATATCCTTAATGGGAAGGGCAGTCGTCACTAACTGCTCTTTCACCCACTCCAGCCGCAGCTCCTGAATAAACTTGGAAAATGTGGTCCCGGTTTCTTCTTTAATAATTTTGCTTAAATAGGCGATGGAATAATCAAACTGCTCTGCCAGCCCTTCCACGCTTAAATCCGGCGAGGTGAAGTTAGAGCGGATAAAGTCAAAGACCTCTTCATGGGAACGGTGCCTAGCAAGTTCCCTGTTTTTAAGCACCTGTTGGGTCACTTGGACGACCAGCTGCGAAAAGCTCTCTTTGAATTTAACCACATCTCCACCATCGGTAAAATGCCAAAAATCGATCCCTACTTTTGAAAGCCTATTATCGGTGCCAATCCCCAAAATTAGTTGGACCAGGTAACAGCGGTAAATTTTAATTTCTTGGGAAAAATAATGGTTTTGGGAGAAAAACTTATAAATCCCATCGAGGCAATCCGTAGCAACTTCCAGGCTCCCCTGCTTAATGCTGTGAACCAGCTTCATTTCCAAATCTTTCGGATAGGGCAAAAAATTCCCCATTGCAGGGGTCACAGGCCGATAAGGCATGATGCTTCCCACAGCAGTTTCAGGCAAATAATCACAGGCAATGACCGCCTCGATGTAGGAGTGCTTAATCGCCTGAAGGTCACGGTATAGCCGGCCATGATAATAAACGAAGCCCAAGCCTATTTCCTTTTGAAGATGTGCTAAAGAATCTTCGATGATGAGATTCGGCGATTGGTGTGCTACTAATATTCCCATTTTATTTTGTAGGGGGATTTGAAATAAATGAGCTTCAAACCCTTCATGGGCTAATGGAAAGCGCTCGATGAGCCTTACCTTGTCCCCTTTATTTATTTCCTCGCCTTTTAAAAGGCAAATATAAAATCCGGCCCCATCCAAATTAAGTGTCGGGTGTTCCCCATCTTCGAGAAGGGATAAAATAGCCCCCACCATGTCATTTTCCTGCAATCTTTTATTTTGGCCTACTATGGCATGGATCCTGTTTTGGATCTGCTCTAATTCGTTTTCGCCTTCAAAAGCCCCATCCCCCAAAGATTTATGAAGTTTTTTAATGGGTTTATAATGGGTGTAGCTAATCGACCCGGCAGCCAAGAGCCCCACTAGGAAAATAACACCGATGACCTTGATGGTGAGGGTCCGTGCTTCACTCAATGAAGATATTAACGCACCCGGGTCACTGATGCTATAAAATGATAGCCCTGTTGTTTCCGAATGCAAGGTCGCCAATCGATGATGGCCTTTTCCCGACCGGAACGCCTCTAACTGTTGCAAGGCCTCTGCGTCACCTTCCAAAAAATCCAATCCGTTGTGCAGCACAATTTCCCCAGCCGAATTAAAGACGACGATATGGGATTGGTTGATTTCGCCCATTGGAAGCAAAAGCCGCTCTAGGGTCGATTGATTAAACAAGAAGGCTACCGTCCCACTTTGAGAGCGCAATACATCCGGCAGCGGGGTGACATAAGCGATAAAATCCCCTTGAGGCGACGCAATGGGCATTAAGCTGGATGCAGGGGAATGAAACATCGCATTCAGCCCTTCATTTGTATTTTGAGGGAAGAAAGTCGTTTGAAGGACATCCAACCCGTAGGTTCCCCGAGTGGTATAAAAACGGTCCAAGTCATTAAAATGAAACAGGATAAGTTCATCTATGACTCCCTGCCCGGCAATATAACTGGATAAGATATTAATCCCCTGGCGTTGGTAAAAGGGATGGGAAAGCATAAATTGCGAAAGGGATTCGTTCACGGAAATCTGGAGGGCAATATTATCAAGGCCTGAAATCTTGTCCTCAAATTGACGCTGTATTTGCTGCAGTTCCTGTTCGATGACATTTTGAAATCCCACTTCTACCTGCTGGACGGAAATATGGTAAAAGACACCGGAAAATATTAGGAAGGGAAGGCAGAACAAGCAAAAAGAATAAAAGGAATAACGAAGGAAAATACTTGATTTAAAGCGCGCAGCCCATTCCATCATTAATTACCTTTATAAAAGATGGACTCTAGCCGGCGAATGGAATGACGGCTGAACCAAACATGGGGAAAAATTATTAAAGGGACTCCCATAAAGAACCCGACGGGAGGAACCAGCAATCCAATACCCGCAGCAAAGGCCATGCCTACAATAATCGCCAGGGTTTCAAAAAAGCCAACGATACTGCATAAAAAACCTTGGAGGATATACTGGCGGATCGGCAGTTCGTATTTCCCGATGACGGGGATCATATGCAAAAAGGTGCTGATAAGGATTGCCATAATAAGTAAGGTTAGCCCATGGAAGAACCAGTTGCGGATGACTTCCGCAGATATCCTTAAATTCAGCCATAATAGCAAGAATACAACGGTGAACCCAAATCCAAGGACGTTCATCACTAAAAATTCGCGCTTATCAAACTTGTTTGCTGCTTCCCTGAATTTAAAAGCAGGAGGGGCATCTTCTACCAAAGCCCTTTGAATAAGCCGGTATACCGATAAAATAGCAGGGAAAAAGCCGAGGACAATCCCCCCCTGAAGCAGTTTGACTAGGAAATAAAATTGTAAATTCAGGCCATGCATCATCAGTGTGCCGAGTTTATAAATAGCTTTCATAAAATCCCTTCTCTCACGTGGAATCGTTCCGCAAAATAAAAGCCGTCGGTTTTCAAATGGCGACTTTGGAAAATTTAGATGTTTTCTCCTAATTATATAACAATCCGCCGTTTTTGTAAAGGCTTTCTTTTTTGGTTGCGGCCCGTTTCGTCATTTCATGCAACAAAGGATGAAGCATTTTGCCTCATCCAATGTCTGTCATTCAATTAGGACATGTTACCTGCGGTCAAATGCTGTTTGCCATACATCAACCAACTCGCCGACACCGATGTTTTCCAACGTTTGTTGGAATGCCGCCCAAGTATCGTCATTTAAAGGCTGCTGCCCTGTGATAAATGCTGCTTCTTGCTGCTCCAAGAACATATTAAGGTCAGCATTGATTAATGCGATTTGGTCTGCTTCTTCTGCTAAAAGCATGGTTGGAGGGAATGGTACTTTTCCGAATGCCAAGATATTATTGGCAGTTTCTTGTGCAATGAAATCACGGAATGTCAGGTCAGCCGGTGTGCTGGCATCTGGCAGGACCGGTGGGAAATCTTGAAGGACGTGTGGCCCAGGGAACCCGTAAAATGGAGTAACAACGCCGCGGGTCTGGTCATCAGTCAAATCACGGCCTGGGGCAACGACAAATACTTCTTCCCCTTGGCTGTTGACAGCGCGCTCATAGTACGCACCTTCAGGACCAAAGAACGAGAATAATGATCCTTCCTCAGAATAGAAGAAGTCTACCCAACGCATGGTTGCTTCCGGGCTTGGGTTAGTGTTGGTGATGACAAATGTACCTGCTGCCATCCCTGGTGCCCTTTGGATAACCGGTGTCGGTGCCCAGTCACTGATTAAAGGCCTGAACATTGGGTTATTCAACCCTTCTTCATCAGTTTGCTGCAAGAAGAACATGGAGTACCAGCTCTGGAAGAACCCTACTTGGTTATTTTGCCCAAGTGCAGAGTTTTGCTCGGAAGATAAGGAGAAGATTTCAGGGTGAAGGATGCCTTCCTCAAATGCCATCCGCATCCATTCCAAATAAGCACGGTAATTATCTGTCGTAGCATTAAACTGAACCGTCCCATCAATCACTTCATGTGCACGGGTCGTAATGCCGAATACAGATAACATCCAGTTACGGGCATGGACCCATTGCAGCCCATCCGAAATCGGGAAAACAGGGGCGCCGATGATTTCAGGCATTTCATCACGGAAACGTAGCATTAAGGCAGTAAATTCATCTAAGGTAGTAGGCACTTCCGCATCTAAAGCATCTAGCCAAGTCCCGTTATACCACATGGGCTGAACCATCCAGGAAGCTTCTGCTGACTGGTTGATTTGAGGCAATGCATAAATATTCCCATCCGGTGCCGTGATATTTTGTCGGATTTCTGGATTTTCAGCCAATAAGCGGCTTAAATTGGGTGCATATTGTTCGATTAAATCCTGAAGGGGCAATAGCATCCCTTGGGAACCGAACTCGATTTGCTGGGCCGCACTCATTCCAGCCCCCAAAATAACATCAGGTAATTGGCCTGAATTCAAAGCTAAGTTTAAGTTGGTGGAGAAGTCGCCCGTCGGCGGTGTCGTGAAGTCAAAATTAATGTTGGTTTTTTCTGCCAGCTCGATAAAGAATGGCATATCAGACCAGTCGCTGAGCCCCATGTGCGGCCCCATCATGCTTAAGGTAATCGGCTCATCCACAATTGGCCAACCTGTCTGGTTCACTGCAGCGGCTTCGCTGTTTGTACCGACCCCAGCAGTGTCATTGCCCCCACATGCAGCAAGGGCTAATCCAAGCATGGTGGCAGCAACAATTTTGTAACTTTTCGAAAACTTAAAGTTTGTCATAATAATACCTCCTATAATTTATATCATTTTATGGCAACAATTCCCCATTGGGGACTTCCCCATACCTTCCTGCCGGCCAAAGCCAACCTCAAAGTTGCCGGAATTATCCTTTCAATGAACCAATCATAACCCCTTTAACAAAGTATTTTTGCAAGAATGGGTAAATCATAATGATTGGAAGTGTGGAAACAATCATAACCCCGTAACGGATAACTTGTGAAAGTTGCTGCCTTGTGTGCATAAATGCTGCTGTCGTGGCATCCATAGTACCGGGTTCAGGCATAGATGCCATTTCCTGCATGACCAAAATTTCACGCAAGATTAATTGCAATGGGAACATGGTGCGGTCATTTAGATAAATCAAAGCCCCAAACCAACTATTCCAGTGCCCCACCCCGAAGAATAAAGCCATGACGGCAATGATAGGCAGCGATAATGGTAAAATAATTTTAAAGAACATGGCAATGTCTGAACAACCATCGATGATCGCCGCTTCTTCCATTTCCCTAGGGATTGTTGACTGGAAGAACGTCCTGGTGACAACGATATTGAAAACAGAAGTTGCACCTGGCAAAATTATGGCCCAAATGGTATCAAGCATTCCCATCCGAACCACTAGTTGGAAAGTTGGAATCAAGCCGCCGCTGACAAACATAGTAATCATGATGAAGGTCATGAAGAATTTTTTCCCTTTGAATTCAGGCCGGGCTAGGGCATAGGCACATGGAATCGTCACCATTAAGTTAATGGCTGTCCCTAAAATCGTATAAATAATTGTATTGGCATACCCTTGCCAAATCTGTTGGTTAGCAAATATTAAGCGGTACCCTTCAAAGGTAATTCCTTTTGGCAAGAGCCACATGGCCCCGGAATTAACATAGTTAGGGTCGCTGATAGAGGCGCTCAAGATGTAAATCAACGGATACATCGTAATGAGGAGGGCCCCTACCAAGAACGCATAGACAAACCCAAGGAATACCTTATCGGCAGGACTGTCTTTAATGGCTGAGTATTTTTTCCGTTTTCTCGAAATTACCATAATCCCACCTCACTTACTTTTTTAGCTACCCTGTTTACGATAATCAACAGGATAGCGTTGATAACAGAGTTGAACAGCCCTACGGCAGCAGCGAAACTGAACTGCCCGCCGATAAGCCCTACTTCATACACGTAAGTCGCAATAACGTTGGAATGGGTCATGTTCATCGGCGTTTGGAGCAACAGCACCCGTTCAAAGCCCATAGCCATTAAGTTCCCTACGTTCATGATCAATAAGATGATGATGGTTGGCTTGATCGTCGGCAAGTTGATATGCCAAACCCGCTGAATCCTTGATGCGCCGTCTACGATTGCTGCTTCATGAAGGGTCGGGTCAACCCCCGCCAAGGCAGCCAGATAAATAATAGATGCCCAACCGGTACTTTGCCAAACACCTGACCAAACGAACACGCTGCTGAACCACTCAGGGATCTGCAAGAAGGCGATAGGGCCCACCCCGAAGAATCCAAGGATATGGTTGATAATCCCAGTTGTCGGGGATAAGAAGGAAATAATCATCCCACTCATGACCACGACGGAGATAAAATGCGGTGCATAAGTTGTTGTCTGGATAAACTTCTTAAACATCCCGTCTTTCGCTTCATTGAAAGCCAGTGCCAAAATAATCGGCAGTGGAAAACCAATAACCAGTGCATATAGGTTAATATGCAGGGTATTTCTGATCAGCGGCCAGAAGTGATGGGAATTAAAGAAACGGATGAAATGATCGAAACCTACCCATGGGCTATTAAAGAACCCGAGGGCTGGCCTAAAGTTTTGAAAAGCCATGACAACCCCATACATTGGGATGTAGGCAAATACGAAGATACTGATGAAGGCCGGCAATACGAATAAATAGAGCTGCCAACTATTTTTAAATTCCTTCAATTTGCTGCGTTTGTTCAGTTCCCCGAGTTCCGGGTGGACCACAGCCTTTCCTTGCAACTTGAGTTTTGCGTCCAAATGTACCACTCCTTTTCTCGTTTAGTGACCTGTATCCAACGCTGGCTAGTCACCACTTACCATACTGAAAACGATACCACGAATTAGGGGAATTTAAAATGTGTATAAAATCCCACCCTATGCGCAAATAAGATTCATATGGTAATACCAGGGTTTTCTGCCCTTTTTCTTCACAAAAAAGAATACTCCTGATATTTTTGACAACCTGTACCTTTTGGTAGGGATCAGTGGATAACGAAAAAAAAGCCCACCAAAAAGAATAGGCTCGCTACTTCTTTTTGGTGGACCCCATTGTCCACTAGCTCTTGTATGTTTTCAAGTATAACTCAAGCCTTTCCAAGACACAATACCCCAAAGGCACTTTTTACCATAATAACGTTTACCTTCCAAATCCTGTTAAAATAAAAGCAACCACCCTGATAATCCCTAAAACTATGGGATTATCAGGGGCGGTTGCACAACTTATGCCAACTTATCCAAAATATTGAACTGGGAGTTGAACAGTTCGTAGTAACGGCCTTTTTCCTCTAACAGTTCATCGTGGGAGCCGCTTTCTACGATTTGCTTGTCGGAAACGTAGAAAATCCTTGAAGCGTTCTTGATGGTGGACAGGCGGTGGGCGATGACGAAGCTGGTGCGCCCTTCGAGGAGTTTATCCAAAGCGATTTGCAGGTCTTTTTCCGTTTTGGTGTCAATGCTTGATGTGGCTTCATCCAAGATGAGGATTTTCGGGTTCCTTAGCAACGTACGGGCGAAGGAAATCAACTGCCTTTGGCCTGCTGATAAGTTGCTTCCCCGCTCTTTGACAACGGTATCATAGCCATTTGGCATTTCCATGATGAAGTCGTGGGCCATGACGGCTTTGGCAGCTGCCATGACTTCTTCGTCGGTGGCATCCAGTTTCCCATACAGGATGTTTTCCTTGATGGTGCCGGAGAAGATGAAGGTATCTTGCATCATGACCCCCATCTGCCCACGAAGGGAAGCCAGGCTCACTTGGCTTATGTCCTCCCCGTCAACGAGGATGCGCCCTTTTTCCAGGTTGTAAAACCTTGAAATCAGGTTGATGATGGTGGATTTCCCGGCACCGGTAGGGCCTACCAAGGCGATGGTTTCTCCTTTTTTCACTTCAAAGTTAACGTTCTCTAAGATCGTCTTGCTGGAATCGTAGGCGAAAGTGACATCTTCAAATGTAATATTTCCAACAATCGAAGGCATGGTTTTAGCATGTTCCACGTCGGAAATTTCCAAAGGGGTGTCCAGGGTTTCAAAAATCCGCTCAAGATAGGCTGAGGCATTGATGAGGGAGTTGTAGAAGTTCCCGATGTTGATGAGGGGGTTCCACAAGTTGTTGAGATAGCCCATGAAAGCGATGAGCACACCGGCAGAAATGTTGAGGTGCCCGAAGTAAATGGCGACGAAAATGACCAGGGCGGTGGTGAGGGCGGAGATGACGTTAAGTACCGGGTGCATGATGAACAGGCGCTTGATAGCGGACATCCAGGAACTGCGGTACTGCTTGTTGACATCGTCGAAAATTTCTCCATTGACCTCTTCGCGAGCAAACGATTGAGTGACTTTGACCCCTTCGATGCTTTCTGCGATGTAGGCATTCATGTTGGATTGCTTGTTGGAAAGTACTTGGAATGCCCGGCGCTGGGAGTTTTTAATGAGTAATGTCACCAAAACGACGATGGGAAACAATGCCAAACTGATACCCGCCAAGCGTGCATCCATCAAAAGCATGAAAGCGAAAGTCATAATCAAGGACAATAAATCTGAAATCAGGTTGATGAGCCCGCTGGATAAAATCTCACTGAGGGAGTTGATGTAGTTGACCACCCGGATGAGGATTTTCCCGTGGGGGCGGGAATCGAAATAATTAAAGGAAAGCTTTTGCAGATGGACGAAAATATCTTCCCGCATGTCCATAAGAATCTGCTGCCCAAGCCTAGTAATTTGATTAATCCTTAGGTTGGTACAAATCCCCGACACCAAAAGCCCCGCCAAAAAGATGGCCGCAAGCATAATGAGCTGTCCGTAATTTTGATTGGGGATGCTGTAATCAATGGCATAGCGAAGAAGGAATGGCCCAATGACAAGACCGATATTTCCCAGGAAAATAATGCTAAGGACCTTCAGCATTTGTTTACGGTATGGCCCAATGTATTTGAAAATACGCATGAGGCTTTTAAAATCCAAGCGCTCTTCCAGTTCTTCATCTTCGTTAAAGGTATTGCGTTTAGCGGTTTGCGCTGCCATTTAAACCACCCTCCCTTCCAAAAATTCACCCATTTGGGATTGATAAATGTCGTAATAATAACCTTTTTTGTCGAGTAGACCAGCGTGGTTGCCCCGTTCGACAATCCTCCCGTTTTCCATGACGAAAATCTGGTCGGCATCAATGGCACTGGAAACCCGGCTGGCGATGACAATGGTGGTAATCCCGTGGCCGATTTTTTTAAGTTCTTCTTGGATTTTAAATTCCGTTTCCATATCCACTGCAGATGTCGTATCGTCCAAAATCAGGATGGATGGCTCTTTTAAAAGAGCCCGTGCCAAGGAAACCCGTTGTTTTTGCCCGCCAGAAAGCCCAGTCCCCCGTTCACCGATGATGGTGTCGTATTGGTCCTCAAGCTTCATGACGAAGTTATGGGCATCGGCACGCATGGCAGATTCCACAATCTTTTCCCGGGAAATATCCGGTGCGGAAAAGGCGATGTTTTGGCGGACGGAGTCGGAGAACAGGAACACATCCTGCATGACATTGGCGATGGAGCCCCGAAGGGTTTTCAAGTCGTATTTCTTCACATTTTCCCCGTCGATGAACACATCGCCATCTGTAGGGTCGTAAAAACGGCTGATCATGCTGACCAGGGTGGATTTCCCAGAGCCGGTTTCGCCGAGGATGGCAACCTTTTGCCCTTTGGAAATTTCCAGGTTGATGTCGTGAAGCACCTTCGTCTGAAGGTCGTCCTGGTAAAAGAAGTTGACATTTTTGAACTGGATGTCCCCTTCCACCGGTTTTTCGACTGGGTTTTGCACTTGGATGGTGCTTTCGACTTTCAACATCTCCTGGATTTTTTGGCTGGATGCGATGTAACGCTGGGTGTCGTTCAATAACCAGCCTGACATCCTCATAGGCATGGAAAGCATCCACATGAAGTTCCCATAGGCCACAAATTCCCCCATGGTCATTTCGCCACGCATGATAAACCAACCCCCTAGCAGCATGATGATGACCTGAAGGCTTCCGGTCAACCCGTCAAGCAAAGGAAGGTATTTCCCCCAAACAGAAGCGGATTCGATGTTTTTCTCACGGAAGTCCCGGTTATGCTTGCGGAATTTTTCGATTTCATAATCTTCGTTGACAAACACTTTAACGATCCGGTTGCCGCTAATGTTTTCCTTGACCATGGAGTTCAGTCGGGAAAAACTCTCACGGATGTTTCCAAAAGTGGGACGGACTTCATAGCATAGCCGTTTGGCGAAGTATGCCATAAACGGCGTCACACAAAGAATCGCCAGTGTAAGCGTTAAATTAATCCGTGCCAGCATAAAAATGGCAATGATGAAAAAGATGCTGTTTTCTACGATGTTGTAGCAAACCCAACTTAAAAAGTGGCGGATAGTCTCCGTATCCCCGGTCATGCGGGCCATAATGTCGCCCATCTGGTTTTGCTTGAAATAATCCACGTCAAGCTCCTGCATTTTATTGTACAGGTCATCCTTGATTTGAAAAATCGCATTTTGCCCTACCGTTTCAGACAAGAGGCGGTAGCTGTAGCGCAGGGCCTCCCTGATGACAGTGGCGCCGACGATGCCTAAAAGCAATGAGGGCAATAAGTCAATTTGTCCCCCGTTGATGACTTCGTCCACGACCCGCCCGGTCAAAAGCGGTATGTATACGCTGACGGCTGTTGCCAGGATAATCATAAGCACGACGATGGTGATGCGTATCCACCAGCGTTTGGCATATCCAAAAATCCACTTGATGCTCTCCATGTTAAATCCCCTTTCGTGACAAATCAAACCCATGCGAAAAACGCCACATGGGTTTCATGTTAAAGATATTATACTCCCTTCTGCCGCTGTTGGCTAGATATTATTTGATGATTTTTTGGAAAACGTACTGTAGCTTAACTTTTCTGGCTTTAATTCAGGGCACCTCTAATAATTCCAATTCAGCCGAATTTACAGTCTTTTTCCGCCCATCCTAATAGCCCTCCAAAGGAGGATACCTTCCTATGGAAGGGAGGGGACCCTGCCAGTAAAAATACCATGAAGCTCCGCTCCACTTCACTGCGATGCTCTAAATCTTTTTTGCGCCAAGGAGCACAAGGTCGTGAGCTCCGTAGAAGCATTTTCACTTCCTCGGCTCGACGAAAAAACCTCGCAAATACGGGCAAGGCTCTTACGGAATTCTTGTTCTGAGGAAGGTTACGTAGTGAGTACCGTAGGAACAAAGCAAGTTAATAGAAGTACCCTTTAGTTAAATCGAACTTCTCTGAGACTTGTGAGTCGTAATTTTCAGTAAATTCCCTTACTAAAAACAGGTATGCTTAAAAAGCGGATGGGCTCTGAATTTCTCAAAAACTCCCCCTGTCTCCTCAACGTGAGAGCCTATTCATCGGTTTGACGTACTTTTTATGCGGCGGAGCCGTACTCCTGCGGTTTTTCCCTCCGCTGCTTCCATTGAATTATTTGGACTAGCAGAATGGCCGAATTTTGGGCGAAACACGCATTAAGTTCGTGACGGACTGCGCACATCATGGTTTCATCGGATAAATATCAGTGCATTGAGAATTGCTTCCTTTAGGGCAAGTTCCGAATAGCCCATATAATCCTGACGATAAAAATTACTTGCGGTAGGTGCGTTCTTCGTGCATATTCAACGTTGCCCGGGTGATGAACCTTAGGCGGTTTCCGTCATAGGCGGCGTAGTAGACATCCCCGACGAACAGGATGCCTTCGGCTTCCATTTGGGCATTCAACCAGTCTGTGTCCCTGTCGATTTTGGTGAGGTTTTCTTGGACCAGGACACCGGATACGATAATGGGCAGAGGGTTGTAGGGGCAGGAGTCTTTCTTGAATGCGGTGAGCTGGCCGTTAGCTTCAAGGATGGCATATTCCACTTCAAAGACGGAGGTGATGTCTTTCATGCGCAGCTGGACCATGAGGTCGTCGAAATTATAGCGCTGCTTTTTCATTTCCTCGATGTTGACCACCCCGTTATGGATTAAAATCGCCGGCTTGCCGTCGATGACGTCGCGGAGCTTTTTTGAACGGAGGGTGATGAACGCGGTGAGAAGCTGGAGCGAGCCTAACAGGGTGATGGCCAGGAATATTTCTTGCATGGACCGGTTGAAGTCGATGGCCATGGCGGCGATTTCAGCCATGAGGATGGAAACCACCAAGTCGATGACGGTCAGTTCGCCGACCTCTTTTTTGCCCATGAGCTTGAAAACTACCAGAAGCAGGACGTACAGGATAAAGGTACGGTAGATTGTAAGATAGTAATTGAAACTCATAAAGCCACCTCACCTGTTTTACAATTTATGCTAAAACCTTCCCCCATTCAATGAACGTTTCCAAAAAAGCCGATTCTTTTTAGCATCGAGCCGAAGAAAAAACGGGCTTCCCCAGCCAAATCCTTGCGCTTCAACATATCCAATTGGCGGGGCACATAAAATTTATAGACCAAATGAATATTAGGAGCTGAGATTATGACCGAAAAATTAGGAAAAGCAATTTTATCAGGGTTTTCATTCGTCGGGATTAGTGTTCCCATCGCTTCCCTTATTATTACAACCATCGCCTATTTTGACTTAATCCCGCAAGCGGTTTTAAGCGGGCTGTTATTTGGGTCTTTCATCGTGATTTTCTTTATGGCTTCCCTTCGCACCGCCCAAAAAATCGGGCAAAAAGGATGGGCAGTCGGAGCCGCCATCGCCGCTGCCATGACCGTGCTCAGTCTGATGTACACCCTTATCGGCATCGAACAAACCCCTGGGCTGCAATTTTTGGTCCGCACCGCCATTTCCACCGTCACCTGCATCACCGGCGGGATGATTGGAGTCAACCTTTCCAAATAAAAAGATAAAAGACGAATGAGGTCTTGGCCACTTCATTCGTCTTTTATGCTGAAAAAAAAACATATCATCGTCATCCCTAAGTTGGAAGCTATCCCTATCAAAAAGGAAACCACTAAGGAATTGAGGAAAATTTGACCCACCACAAATGCTAAGACCAAAGGCAACAACTGAAGTGTCCGGAAAATATTCACCAAATAAATAAAAGACAAATCATCTGGGAGAAGCTTAGGAAAAAGAGAATGAGCTGAATAAATGGGGATAAAATTCGCAAGTACCAGACTTAACATCACCAAGGGAAGCAATAGCAAATATCCCCAAACCTGGATTGGGAATACCCAAAAACATAGGACAACAACCAGTCCATGCACCAGATTCATTTTAACAAAGGGGATAAAGTAAGCATCAATAAATTTCCATGGTTTAGAAATGGGGGCCAACTGCAAGCAAAGAGATTGCAGGTCTTTAATGATATTAAAATCCGCCAGGGATCCTACAAAAAAATTAGCAGTTGCCACGATAAGCAACAACACCCACGGAAAATCAATACCGTTGTCATCATACGCCGTGACGCCCACCCACAAAAAAACAACCAGCACAGCCATCGTCGAATTAAAGATGAGCGAAAAATCCAAGAATTTAATCCTTCCCCTTCGAAGAAGAATTAAATTCTTGGAGGCGACAGGCAGTTTTTTCCAACGCCATAGAGAAACGGCACCGCTTCCTCCTCTGGGATTTATTCCCCTATCATGGGAATAATTTCGAAATCCTTTTCTTTTTCTAAATCCAAGAGTTATATTGAAAAATATCAGTGAGCCAAAATATACCCACATGAATATCACTGGATCCCACCGCAGGCGAATAAAAAAAGAAAGAATCATCACGAAAGTACAAATTAAATAGAGGATCTTGCCCCTATTCCCCCCTCCCTGATATTTTATCAAAAAATGCAAGCTTGTCAAAAAGTAGATACCTACTATCCATACAGCATGTTGGCTAAACCTCTCTGTCCGCTGAGGGATTAGATAAAAAATCCATACCAAGAGGGCTAGCTTAAATAAAAGTCCCACCATATTGGGCAGGAGGGAATTCATCCTCATCCAGAGACGCAAGGTTTCATCCGTAATGGGGCAACGCCTCAAAAAAAAGAATAAGCTATCCCCCTCTTGTGAGGTTGCGTTACCCAATAATGGCAAAGTTGTCAAAAACACGATGCCTATCATAAAATAAACAAGCACTTCAGGGGAAAACGTAAAAACTGTATCCCTGACCGTTGGATTTGAAATGAGTAAAGGAAGTAAAAAGAGCATTCCGACCATCAGGCTCAAAAGCCCTAAGGGGGAAAAATATTTCCGTTTAAATTTCTGGTAATTTAGGAATAAAATAGCTTTCATAAGGTATCCTTCCCAAAAAATGACTTCACCAATTGTTGGGTAGAAGCAAGCGTTTGATAGCCCTCTCCGTCAAAAACAGAAGCGATTTTCCCGTCTTTGATAATAGCAATTTTATCGTACAATCCGATGACCGTTTCAATTTGATGAGTGGAGATCAGGACCGTCTTACCTTCTTCCCGAAAACGTGTGATGGTGGACTTTAAAGTTTCCACCGCGGCGATATCAAGGCCCACAAACGGTTCATCAAATAAAATAATGTCTGGACAGGTTAAGAGTGCCACACAAATGTTTAATTTTTGCTTCATTCCTTTGGAGAGGTTTTTTCCAAAGGTTTTTTTTTCTTTCAATAAGTCAAATTCAGACATCAAACGTTTTTTATAGGCTTGGTACCCCGACAAAGAAAATAATTTAGCAATAAACTCCAAATGTTCATCTACCGTAAGAAAATCGAATACTTCGGGTATTTCAGGTACATAGCCTAACCGCCTTTTAGAAGCTAATGCCGTATTTTTTTCATCTCCGAACTCAATTTGTCCCTCATACGGCTCCAACGTGGCGATTGCCTTAAAGAGCGTGGATTTTCCAGCGCCGTTTTCCCCTAAGAAAACCATGGTTTCGCCGGATTTTATCTGAATATTGACATGTTTCAAGACCTGCTTTTGTTTGTATTTTTTCGATACTTCATGTACCAAAACCGAATGATTTGACACTTCTACCAGCTCCTCGTCTTTAATCCGTTAAATCTTGATTCTTAAATACTAACAATGCTGTCGACAAAAAAACGGCGAGTGAGACGACCAGGCTTAAGCCTCCGATGATATGGACAAACGTCATGCCCGTTCCTTGGCGAAATATAACTAAGGCATAATTCGTAGGGAAAAGGTAGGTTACCACGTCTCCTGCTGGGAAACCTGCCGAAGCACTTCTGGCAAAATTAGCGAGCAAGGCCTCCATCAAACTCGCCCCGAAATGAATCAATACCAATAGCATATCTGATTTAACGAATAGGCTAATTAAAACCAAAAAGGAAGCCAACATTGCCTGATATACCGTCATTCGAATAATTAAAAGGAAAATCTGCATGATGGGGATAAGCAGGGAAGAATACCCCCAACCGTACCGAAGGGTGGCAATGACAGTGATGACAGTTGCGAAAAACAGATGAAAGAGAAACAAAAAGAAGGTAATCACAATTATTTTAGAAAGAAAAATGACCACCCGGCTATCATGTGCCAATACGATATTATAAATGGTCTTTTTAGTAAATTCTGAAGAAAATAAAATCACCACTAGTAATGGGGTCAAAAACATCATCAGCCCGTCTGCCGAGGAACTGGAAAAAGATTGATGTCCAAATCGTAAATTTTCTTGTTCTGCCATAAAAGCTTCCATTTCCTGTGCGAATGCCTCATCCAATCCCATATCTTGCCATTCCACTGAAGCATGACTCCCCTGAATCCCAAAATTTTCTAATAACATTTCCCCGATAGGCACGACATGAAAAAATCCGAGGGCAAAGAAAACAAGAAAGGCAACACCGAGGGATTTGTTCTTAGATAACCGGTAGATTTCCGCCAATAGCACCCCCTTCATGAAGGCACCTCCACGGGGATATAGTCAACGGTATCCAAAAATTCCTGATAAATATCCCGCTGAATTTGTCTGCCTCCTTCATCCAAAATATGCCCCTCCTTTTTATAGAAACACCGAAGAAGTTCCCCTTGATGAAGAATACCATAATGGGTCGCTACATCTTCTGTTTCCTTAATGAGATGGCTAGACAAAATAATGGTCATCCCTGCCTTGGATAAGGCTCCGATGAGGCGCTTCATTTCTGCAATAGCAACAGGGTCAAGCCCATTAAAAGGTTCATCCAAGATTAACAACTGACTATTTTTAAGTAGGGCGCAAGCAATCAACAGGCGCTTTTTCATGCCGATGGAATACGTTTTAATGGGCTTTTTGTTGGTGATATCCAACCCCACCCATGCTATTTTCCCCTCAATGCCAGTGGTTGAGTTATTTCCCATGACTAGGGAATAATACTTAAGGTTCTCGTAAGCTGACAAATTGTCTATCAAATTTGTCCCTTCGAATACCGCAGCAATTTCACTTTTGGGAAATCTGCACTTCACTTCCCCTCGGTCGCTTGCGATTAATCCAGTGGCAATTTTCAAAAGTGTTGTTTTTCCTGCCCCGTTGATTCCCATTAAAAAGAAAATAGATCCCGAAGGGATTTCCAAGTTCACATGCTTTAAAACCTGATTTTGTTGAAAACTTTTCGTGATTCCTCTAAATTTGAGTGCCATCATAAGTTGTTCTCCTAGGGTAGCATTAAAAATACTAAGCCAATAGTGGTTACCAAAGTCATGGCTATTCTTTGAAATTGGGTGTATGTACCGATTTTAGCTAAAAATTTGATGGAAAGAAGGTAAAAAAGGACATAAAAGGGTAAGTATCCTCCCATCCCTAAAAATCCTTGTGCGGACCATGGGGTTCCGATGATTAAGAAAGCTGCTGTATCACAAATGGCAATAATAAAAGCACTGCTGAAAATACAAACTGACAATTTGACGAATTCTTTAATGTGAAGCAATTGGCCAACGATCGCTGACAAAAAATAATAAATAACGGAGATGCAAACAATCCAAAAAGCCAGTACGATGAAAATAGATATAAAGTTTCCGATGAAGGATAGTGCCACACTCCAGCCATTTCCTCCAAAAAAACCATAAATCTCTCCCAAGTTTAGAAGCATATTCAAACAGCCAAACAAACCGAATCCTAACGCACTCAATAAATACGTCTTTTTAACATTTTTTTCCAACGTTAAATAAATTTTATCCATGTTCAAGCCTCCCAGAAAATCAAATGAAACTATTAAATATACGAGGTGTTAGAAAGGCTTCAAATCCAGCCATGATTACCAAGAATACCAGATGGCATAAAAAGTCCTTCATGTATTTTACCGCGTGAGTGCGTATGTATGCCTCTCCTTTATCCACATAAATGGCCGTGGATAAAAATAAAGGGATTTCAAAAAGGCCGTGGGGGATAATTAGCATTAAAAGCAACGGATTCAAAGAAAGAGACCACCCCATAAAAATTCCCAAGACAAGTCCGTTATAAGCATAGGTAAATAGCGCATAATATTTCGTAAATACAAACGAGAAGTAGATAAGAAATAGGAGTCTTGTATTAATGCGGATAATATCAAAAAAATAATAACTTTGGACAACAAATGGTACGAGGGGGTTATCTTCTTCTGGAGGGAAAATAAAAAACCCTAGAAAGATACCCAACAGGAGTAATAAACAAAAAAGCTTAACTGATTGCTTGAATCCTTTATTTTGAAAATAGTTAATATTCCCGACTCCCCTCCAATGATTTGATGAATTCGTGCAATAAGCCCTGTCTTTAAGAGTAGACAGGGCTTATTGCCGCTTAACATGCGCTTTCTGCTACGCCGCAGCGTGGTAAAGCCCTAAAATACCAGATTTAAGAGCTCCCGGAATCACGACGAATCCCCAACCCGTTAAGGCACTAGAAATAAGTCCAATCCAAGTAAGGGCAACAAGTGTCCAAGCAAACCAAGTGGGAATTGTCCTACCTGTGAAGAGTTGGACAAGTCGGATAACATTAAATTGTAGTGCTGTTGCCAATAAGAGCGAACAGGAAATGGTAAGTCGCAACCCTAAGGTTCTGGGTTTAACAGTAGCTTGAAGCATATTATCTCTCCTTTGTTTTTTTACCTTTCTTTTTATCCTGAACAAAATTCAACACGCCGAAATACAACGTCAGACCGTAAAATACAATCCAAACAGGATGTTCCAAATCGTTCCGATAAAAGAAGATGACTATTGTTGCAAAAATAATAATACAGCAGATACCAATAAGTTTGAAAACTTTTTTTAAATCCATG